>Ga0316205_10000728_pt1 | contig 52370 bp, 38 predicted proteins | sample 3monthpyrite_MG_FD_204941 | JGI IMG/M metagenome (GOLD analysis project Ga0316205, IMG submission 204941) | Microbial mat bacterial communities from mineral coupon in-situ incubated in ocean water Damariscotta River, Maine, United States -... | ecosystem: Environmental > Aquatic > Marine >...
ATTTGAAATATTTATTTGAACAGCTGCCTGGTAAGCCTGAAGATATTGATTATCTTTTGCCCTGGAATACTGTATTAGAAAATAAATAACTGGGTTACCAGAGTGTGCTTTGCTAGACGTTTACGTTTAAACTTAAGTAAAAACAATGAATTATAAAAAAGACTATTAATCAAAAATTCAATAAATGTACAAAATACCGACAATTATATTTGAAATAATTTACATTGCTGTTTTTTGGTTATTAAAGAGAGACTGATTAATTTTGATTCTATATATTAAGATATAAGACATGTTGTATACATAAATGGAGAGTGTTATTCATGTATACATTATGAAAAACTGGTAGAACGCCCGCCCAGAAGATGAAATTAAACGTATGCTAGATATTATTCATCTGTCCTGGGAAGATCAATGCCTCAATTATCATCATAACGAATGCCAGGTCACCTCCATTAGCTATGATCAGGTACAACAGCTGTTATATAAAAATCTTCAATCGGTCGTAGGCAACGATTCGCCAAACAACTGATGTCTTTAAAAAAATGCTATAGAAGGAACATGAGAAAAGAAAACTAGTCAACATGAAAAAGTGTCTGCAAAAAATAGCGGTACTTATATTTAAACACCAACTTTCACGATCAATATTATTTCTATATTTAGTTATTGAAAAAAACATTTGGTGCATATTAACCATTACGGTAAACATTCCAGTGAAGGGGTACAATTAATTACATTCCCGCTAACATCATAATAGAACAGCAGAAACATAATAAAGACAAGAAGAACGAACGAAATGATAAAGCAAAAAACTTGTGTTTAAAATTGTGCAGCGATTAATTAATGCCAGACTAAACAATCATATTTAATATTTATCTGTTATTTTCACAGCCTTTTCGATAAACAAATTAGACTATGCTTAGGATGGCGTAACCCCGTTTTTAAATAAACACCTGGTAGATGCTCATTTAAAAACGGGTGAGGCAAACCTCACCCGCAATTCATCAAGATACTTTATATATCCAGATTAAGCAGCTTTACGACGACGCGCAACACCTGCCAGACCTATAAGACCAGAACCGAACAACCATACAGCAGCAGGAACAGGAACAGCTGAAACAGTACCAGTTAAGCTTAACAGGTACTGAGTGTTACCAAAGTTAGATGGATCACCATCCGGAACAGTAGCAGAATAAATTAAAGTATAAGTATCACCGTCTCCACAATCAACACCACAAGTTACCTGAGCAACGCCATCAGTGGTAGTACCAAACCATGCACCTGAACCCATAGGAACTGTAGGTACACCAGCCGCACTGTCAAGATTATTCCATGCAACTACCCAACCACTAAGATCAACAGTAGCTGTATTGCCAGAAGCAGATAATACATTTGATGCAGATTCAGTTCCACTCATACCTGTGTTACCGAAGAACAACCATGGGTTATCTACAGTTGGAGTTTCGCCAGCAACAGTACCTGGTGCACCACTATGACTACCAGACGGAGTCTGAACAGTACCTAAAACCAGGCCTTGGTTATTAGTGATATTTTGACCATCAAAACCAGGTGCGGCTACAGCTGTTCCACCACCCATGGTAAAGAAAGAACCAGCATCAACACTTAAAGTAGAACCGTTAACCAATGCAGCGTTTGCTGAACCCGTAGCAGCAAGTAACGCTAATGCAATTGCAGTTTTTTTCATATTTCTTCTCCGAAATTTATTTAACATTTTTTATTTGCAGTAATTTGCATTAGGAGGTATAGCACTTCACATGCCAATAGGAGTATTCATCAATAAATCAATAACTTAAATACAGCTCATTGGATGAAACCTGTTACTAACAGAAAGACTGTAATATTTACCGACATGATTTATTTCACATTATTTTCAAACTCAATTACATAAATACATATATATCAATAAGATACATCCCTTACTCTTTACCACTAAAACAGTTAGTGTCTCTCAATTAAGCTTACAAATTGATATTTATTTTATGAGTAAAGATTTTTTCCATTAAATTATATATTTTTAGTAAAGAATACCAACACTTTAAAGAATTCATTCCAGTGATATAAGTATATCGCATTACTCTAACTAGCCAGTATGCTTGACAAGCCTTCCAGACTTACTTAATACTTCGTGCAGAAATAAAACCAATACTTATAAAAAATTATAAACATCTTTGACTTTTCTGGAGGGTACATGAGAAAAATGTCTAAAAAAATTATTACAGTGGTTGTAACAACATGCCTTGCAATGCCTGTGGCAAACGCAACAAATGGTATGCTTATGGAAGGTAACGGTAATAAGTCAAGGGGAATGGGGGGGGTTGCAATTGCAACTCCACTAGACTCTTTATCTGGCGCCTCAAATCCAGCTGCAATTTCTGGAATGAAGGATCAGTTTGACATCGGCATGGATATTTTTATTGCAAATGCTGAGTCACAATTAGGCTCAGTTAAAGCAAAAAGCGAGGCCAGTGTTAATGGGTTAGGTTTAGATAATACTTTTTTTATGCCTTCGTTGGGGATCACCTATCAATACAGTGATGACATTACTCTTGGTTTTTCGATGGTTCCAAAAGGCGGCGGTGGCACTCTGTTTAGAACCAATTTTTTCGAAGCCGCTAGAGCTGGCACAGTTAATACACCAACTATCAATGACAAGTTGGGAGTTGACCTGTTAATGGCAGAAATGAGCACAACTATTGCCTACAAAATCAACGAACAAAACAGTGTTGGTGCCTCTTTACTAATTGGCATTGCCCGCTTTAATGCCTATGGTCTCCAACTGTTTAACACCTTTACCCAGGATCAAACAACGCTTGAAGGCTTTACAAACCAGGGCAAACAGTGGTCCGCCGGTGCAGGTCTACGCATTGGCTGGATGGGTACCTATGGAGATTTAAACCTAGGTGCCAGCTACTCTTCGAAAGTGTATATGACAGAGTTTGATAATTACGACGAGCTTTTTGCTGAAAGTGGCAACATCGATATTCCTGCAATTGCCGGCCTCGGAATAAGCTATAAAATAGTTCCAGAATGGCTATTAGCCCTTGATATCACGTACACATTCTATGAAGATGTTCGCTCAATCGCTAATCTGGGCCCTAATCTCGCTGATGCTGACAGTCCACTAGGTTCTGAAGATAGACGTTTAGGCTTACCCAATGGCCTGGGTTTTGGCTGGGAAAATCAAGTGGTTTACAAGTTGGGCACTGCATATCAAATGAATGATAAAATTACATTGCGTGCGGGCTGGAACTATGGCGAAAGCCCTATTGATGAAGATACTCAAATTATCTTTAATACATTAGCTCCAGCCACAACACAAAATCACCTTACTCTAGGTGGAACATATATGCTTAACCCAACTATGGAACTTAATTTTTCATATATACGAGCATTTGAATACACGCAATCTGGACCAACTTATATTTCAGATGATGGATCTAATTATGGTTCTATAAGCATGAACCAACATTCACTTGGGGCTAGTTTTTCAATGAAATACTAACCTTAAGAAAAATAATTTCCGACTCTGATTAAATAGTTATTTTTACAGGCAAATAGTTATGAAAAAACAATTTTTAAATAAAACAAATATTGCAATTGGCTCAGTCCTTATGAGTGTCACAGGTGCGTCACAGGCGGCGCTAGACAATACAGACATACTTAATATAAACGTGGGCTCATTTTTCACAATGGGTGGTGGTACAGTAGTAGCCGCACCTGGTTTCGATGGCCAGAATATTACGGGAAATGAAGGTTTAGTTTTAGGCACCATTCAAACACCGGCAGGTAGCCACAGTGGTGCACCTGGAACAGTTGCGGGCGAAGCCCCAACAGTTGATAACCCGTGGATATTTTTCGGTAATACAGGTATGAGCGGTACAGAATCAAATTCAAATGTACTGTCTGCTTCGGGTAACACAGCAACTGTTGATTTAAGTGGCTGGGTGGTTGCATGGAATAATCTGGACAGTGCAGCTGGCGTCCCTACTATCCCTATGGGAGCGGGCGCCTGGTTTGATACGACTACCGATGGTGTTGCTAAGGTAACTTGTGGTGTTGATTGTGAAGACGGCGATACTTTTACACTAATTTACTCTGCAACTGTTCCTGATGGTGACCCTTCAAACTTTGGTAACACTCAGTACCTACTGAGTTTAACAGGTACAATTACGGATACAAATACTGCTCCAGTAATATCAACCCTGCCACCGATAGCATTGACTGTTCTCACAACAGCCACACCCGCACTCGACATCACATCAAATGTTACCGATGTCCAGAATAATATAGATTTCTCTACACTGACCATATTAAATAACACATGCTCAGATACTCCAAGTGACGATAATGCCGGCACTATAAGTTATACCGACACTGGCGGTGTAGCTACAACCTGTTCATTCGATGTTACGGTGGCCGACATTGAAGGCAAGGTATCTAATTCTCAAACTGTCAATGTTACCATTACCTCAGGTGTACCAGCGCCCATCGCAGCAAATGATGGTAGTGTAGCTAGCCCTATCATTGTACCGGAAAACACAGTCATTCAAATTAATGTTCTGGATAATGACACAGCGGCCGGGGGAATTGATGTTACTTCCGTTACTCCAACAAATGGCAACATTGGCATAGCTGTGGCAGACAACGTCACCGGTATTGTCACCTACACTCCCGATGCGAATACAATAGGTGATGACACGCTTACTTATACATTTAATGATCTACTGACTGTTATTTCAAACACAGCAACAGTAACCATTAAGGTTAACTCACTGCCTATTGGAGACCCTGGTTCACTTACACTCACCAGGGGTGGAAGTGCCAATATTGTTGTTACCACAAGTGATTTAGATGGTACTGTCGATTTAACGACCCTGACCTTCTCTGCAAACAACTGTAGTGATACCCCGACAGACGATAATGCTGGCAGAATAAGCTATACCGATACAGGCAATGTCATCACCAGTTGCTCTTTTGACTACACGGTTGATGACAACAATGGAACCACATCACTTCCCGCAACCGTTTCTGTTTCAATTGAAAATGCAATACCAGTTGCTAACAATGATAATGGCGGGCTGATTGATATTGCTAGTGTTACTAACAAGGCATTCGATATAGCACTAAATGATACCGATGCAGATGGCACAATAAATCGTAGCAGCATAGTAATTATTTCTGCTGCTTCAAATGGCACAATTAGCCTTAATGACCCTACCCCGGGTGAGATCACCTACACACCTGACCCCAATTTTGCAGGCAACTACCCCTTTACCGATAGCTTCACCTACACCATTGATGATAATGATGCCGCTACAAGTCTACCCGCAACCGTGACCTTCACTGTAGATAACTCCATTGTAGAGACATTTCCACCCCGCGACGCTATATTGACCATAGAACCAGCAAATGTTGGCGATAGTGTTTTAGTTCAACCTGAAATCGGTACTGGCTCATGGTTTTCAATGTTGCTTGCACCTGACGAATTCACCTATACCTCTGTAGCTGGATTAAATCATCTTCAACTAGGCACCTCACAATTGGGACAAGTAAATCCAACATTTGGAAATATTGATGAACCCTGGCCCTTTGTTGGTAACCTGGGAATACACCAGACCACTTCTGATGTATTAGTTCTCAGTGGTATCGGAGATGGCACAGCTACACTTGACTTTACTGGCTGGGATGTTGGCTGGGCAGCGGTCCCTTCTATAAACCTGTCTGAAGGCCCAAGCAATGGCATTGCCAGCTTAACCTGTACTGCAGGTGATAATGAACAACCACCCGAGGCAGACTGCTCTGTCGGTGATAGATACGTTCTGGATTACAGGGCAATTGTTCCAGAAGGTGACCCATCCAATTTCGGTGGTGTGAACTATCGATTACATCTTGAGGGAGAAATATTAGCTGAGGTCCCTATTTTTGGCTGTAATGATGCAACAACACCCTACACCGTAACGGATATTGCAGCTGGCGACTGTGATGGAAATGTTGAAGGTAATGTGTTTATTGTAGAGCCTGGTGATATTGCTAAATTAGTTAGCAATACCACAGGGACTGGACTTAGCGTTGCGGATATTGGTGTAAAAGACCCACGTGTCAATCCGGATAATGGCGAACAATGTTTCGGCGGTTGTGTTGACTATACAATCAGTGGGGTTGATATAGGTGGCTATGTTAATGTTGTCTACAGACTGAACAAACCCATTGAGTCCGGTCTGATTTTCCGCAAGCTAATTTATGGAAAGTGGCAAAACTTTGATAGAACTAATGGTGACCTGATTGGATCTGCTGCAACAAGTGGTGGAATGTGCCAGACACAGGCGGGCACTTTTAAATCAACCCTTACTGTAGGGGATGAATGCGTTTTCATGCGCATAACCGATGGTGGTCCAAATGATGCGGATGGCCTGGCCAATGGCACTATTGTTGACCCAGGTGGCCTACTGCTAGCAGGGTCACCCAACACACCACCAAGTTCGACTGATGGTTGTAGTATATCAGGTAACACGCTTAACCTGATGCAACGAGCTGACTGGTTACTATTACTTGGCTTTATAACATGGCTAGGCCTGGTGATTCGTAGAAGGCAAGTTTAATCAAACCATTGCAACAAGTGAGGCGTAGGCAATTGCCTACGCTTTTTTGTTTATGAAACATAATTATTTCAATATTTTATTTTCACTTTTTATTCTGTCACTATTCTCTCTATTTAGTGTTGAAGGCCTATTCGCCTACATCGGTATTTTATTAATGTTATTTTTACCTTTTTTAGATTCTGAATGGCAAATACAAGACTTATCTCTTAGCAAAATTTCTATTTCTGTTTGTCTGGTATTTATATTGATACTAATTCTGCTGGTATTAAATTTAGAAAAATGGCAATTAATAATTTCATCATTATTGCTTGCGGCGTTACCCGAAGAATGGTTTTTTCGTGGCTATTTGCTAGTAAGAATTAAACAGATATTAAAAAGCCCATGGCAAGCGAATGCACTAACATCACTAGCATTTAGCCTGTTACATTTACCAACACAGGGATGGTTAGGGATCAGTGTTTTTTTTCCTTCTTTAGTATTCGGATGGTTCTATCAAAAAACAAATAATCTATTATTAGTTATTGGAATTCATGCATTATCAAATACATTATTCTTTGTATATTTAAAAAAAATATAAAATTAAGAAGTAGTTAAATTTAATACAAACGTTTAAACCTGAAACCATCAATTGAAAGTATTTATACTCAATTCTACGGTAGAACAATGAAGTATCAATCGATTAAGTTTAACTTATAATAAAATTATATGACTGCGTTAATAAACTAACGGCTTTACTGCTATGTTTTCATGTCAGCAGCCAAATCGGTAAATTGATAGATAAATCGTTTACTTTTTTTAGTTACAATTTCACCTGTAGAGTCACACACTCTCGTAAGATAACAGCACAGTATAATTATACTCACCAGTGTACACGTGGATGTTTTATATATTGATATCCAGCTTCTGCATCAAATCATAAAGCGTAGGCCTGCTAACCCCCAACAACTCAGCCGCTGGTGAAACTTTTCCATTGGTATGATTTAAAGCCTTGGTTATTACTTGTCGCTCCGCTGCCTCACGTACTTCACGTAAATCGAATGTATTAATTTCATCAGCTTCGTCAACGGTTTTTAGTTCTAAATCGGCTGGTGTAATTTGCTTTCCATCAGCCATAACCACAGCACGCTTAATTCTATTTTTTAGCTCACGCACATTACCTGGCCACTTATGGGCCTCGATGGCGGATAGTGCGTCTTTGGTAAAGCCTTTTATTTTTTTATTCTGGTCTTTGATCATCTGATCAAAAAAAGTACGTGCCAGTAGAATTGCATCCCCATCCCTGTCTTTTAAGGGTGGTATATTTATTGGAATTTCATTAATTCGATAAAATAAATCTTCTCTGAATTCTTTCTTTTCAATTTTATCTTCAAGATCCTGATGTGTTGCACATATAACCCGAACATTTACCGCTATTTCTTCTCGCCCGCCAATTCGTTCAACTACCCGCTCCTGCAAAAACCGTAATAACTTTGCCTGTAGTGGCATGGGCAATTCACCCATTTCATCTAAAAATAATGTGCCACCTTCCGCGTACTCTATTTTACCCGGCGTGGTTTTTGTTGCACCAGTAAATGCACCTTTTTCATAACCAAACAATTCACTTTCTAACAGGTTTTCGGGAATCGCCGCACAATTAATGGCTACAAAACGGCCCGTTATTGCAGGGTTCTTTCCGTGCAGCGCTCTGGCACAAACTTCTTTACCGGTTCCACTGTCACCAAGTAATAAAACTGTAGCATCGGAAGGAGCCACTTTTTCTATCCGATGACACACTGTCTGCATTTGTGGACTGCTAGTAATCATACCATCCATGGGGGCATCAATATGCTCCATCGTAAGCCTGCGATTATCCTCTTCCAGTTCATACACATGATACGCACGGGTGACAATCTGGTTTAATAATTCTGAATCGATGGGTTTCTGGTAAAAATCATAGGCGCCGGATGCAACGGCCTGTACGGCATTTGAGCGTTTGTCATTGCCACTAACAACAATAACTTTGCTATTGGGGGCAGCAGATAAAATTTCTTCTACAGTCGCCAAACCTTCGGTAGAACCTTCCGGATCAGGGGGTAATCCTAAGTCAACGGTAACTACGGGGGGATGTTCTTTGGCTAGAATTTTAAGCGCTTCTTTTCGATCTCCCGCAATAAAAACTTCAAAATCCTCGAAGCTCCATTTCATTTGTTTTTGTAAACCCGGATCGTCTTCGACAACTAGAATTTTTTTATTATTTTCCATTTCTATCGCTATCTACATTTTTATTGAACACTGATTCTGCAATAGTTTTTTGGACTAAGCAAGGTCAAAGTGTCGGTTTTTTTTACTATTTGTCGGCTAGTTAGCAGAGTAAAAATTATATCTTATTAGTTAACCCGATTTGAATTCATTTGGTATAAACACTAAAATTTTAACTTTTTTAATTAACTGTCTGGCTTGTTAAGGCAATCAGCAAAAATTAGTATTGATGAAGTTCGCATTAACGCTTACGTTTTTTTCCGTTCACTTAAAAGAACAACCTGCGGGTCACTAATAATTTCCTGTGAAGCACTCAGAGGTATATGCAATCGAAAAATACTGCCTTTACCTAAAACACTTTCAACGTCTAGTTGCCCGCCTAATTTATGCACATATTCACGCGCCTGAAATACACCTATCCCCATGGTGCCTTTGGTGGATTCGAATGGTAAAAATAATTTATCATGAATAAATGCCTCATCCATACCGACTCCCGTATCTTCAACTTCAATAATTGCATACTCACCCCGCACTCGCAATCTTACCGTAATGCTTCCCGCATCATCAGTTGCATCCTGAGCATTTTGAATAATATGCGCAAGGTTTGCTGACATGCGATCCTTGTCCGCAGTGACCATTACATTCTGATTGAGGCAGTTTAAAACGGGAATGGGTAAGGCACCAGCTTTAGAGCAGTTACGTAAACTTTCTTCCAGTAACTCACATAAACAAATGGCTGAAAACTGATCGCCTTCACCACCATCACGTAAACGCATTAGTAATCTGTTCATTTTATTGACTGAATTTTCAACCGTGATAATTGCATCATCAATAAACATGGGGTTGTTTTTATGCTTGGCCGCATTTGATACAACCATAGAAAGCTGACCAACCATATTTTTAATATCATGCACAATAAAGGCGGATAACTTATTTACTTCCTCAAATCGTTTTGCACTGACAAGCGCCTGCGCTGCCTCATATTGTGCGAGATGACTGGCAGCCTGGCGTCCCGCTGTTTTTAACAAATCACTGTCTTCCCAATTATAAAAACTTTCATGCGCAGGTGATCGTAACAACACCACAAAACCCATTAAATGATCCTGCAGCATTAATGGCACCACTAACCAGGCCTTTTTATTAGTGCTCAACCAGTCGGGTATTTCCAGTTCTCCGAGCCGGGTATACATTTCCGGATCATTATTATATTCATCCAGATTAAGTACAAACTGATGCTCAGCAAGAAATTTAATAAAGCTGGAGTCAGTCGCTTCGCGTATATTAACCCCCGGATACTTCCAACGCTCATCAGATTCAAAGCAGCCATTATCTCTTTCCAGCATTAACAAACCACCGGGGCTATCAATTATTTGTGCCAGTGATCGAATGGCACGCAGATGCAAGCTATTTGATGAACTCGCTTCTGAAGATAAAGTGCGAATTATGCGCAACCATTCTTCGCGATAATCATATTTATAATGAAAGAAGTGTTTATCGATAGCGACTCTTAAACGTGCTCGAATTTTCCCGGAGAATAAAAGCACGGCCAGTATCATCACCGCTGCAAACAGGAATGTTGCCTGAGCGACCACACCCCATTCCCCTCCCATATCACGGACGTAATAACCACCAAAACCAATTAAAATAAGATACGCACCGGCAGCCAATAATGTTGTAGTATGAAATACCATGCGCCGGGAGAGAAAAATATCAATCGATTCATCACCGAGGGACCATTGCATTTCACGCTTAATTGCCACCGCAATTAACGGCACCACCATTGCGTGGATAAAACCACGTGCGTTCCATAATTCATTATCAATTCGTTGAAAGAGAAAGGCATCAGAATAAAGATAGAAGTCATATGCAAACATACCGCCTATGGCAATCCATAAATATTTAAGTGCCCAGCGATGCTCGTCAGCAGTGTTACGGTAGAGTTGCTCAACAATTACAATTCCACCAATTGAAATTAACAGGTGACCGATTAAAACATCATTACCCGCAATGAACTGAAACATTGAACCACCGGATACACGATACAAAACCAGTAGCATTAAACCGATGACAAATACACTTAAACCTGCGAAAGTGATTTTAAAGTGCCTGTTAACCTGGTCGGTTGATTTATAGGCTGTACGCAGCATAACCAGCAGAAAAGCAAACCAGGCAAGCGAACGGAACAACTCCAGCAATAAGGTAGATTCGAGTAAATAGGAGGTGTTAATTGTGCTGCCATAAGCGGCCTGATAGGTTACAGAGCCAGACCAGATAGCACTGGCCAGAGCAGCCACTGCCAACATCAGTTTGGGCAGGTTATCATGCCTGCCCGTTAACATAACCAGCCCTAATATTAGAAATAGAACGGTTGCAATGCCAAAACTGATGATTTCAATAATCATTAACTAATTTGTGTTTCCATATGTAATATTAATCATAGCGCATAACGCTAAAATTACTTTTTAAAGCCTGGTAAAATGAGCCATACCGCATTATTGAAATTAATGTGACAGCTGATCATAAAACACACCATGAACTTTAGATACAGGTGTACCTAACTCTTTTATATCCTGCATTTATTTTTATATTTATTGCAGGCCTGATAAAATAATAATCTACATAATTACTAATGTATGTTAGCCGTTTCACATTGCTTTTAATAACTCTGTGGCGTTATCTTTTCCTGGAAAGGTTTGTTCGCTGGATGAAGCAATTTCCAGATGAGACTTAGCCGCGGCTTTATCCCCCATTTCATACAGAGCATATCCCAGATGATATCTAAATACGGCAATTTTAGGGGCTTTTTCTACGATAGGTTTTAAGATTTCTACTGCCTTAGCACTGTCACCTGTTTTTGCATATGCCCATCCTAGTGTATCCTGTAAGGCGGGTTGTGGTAATTTTTCAAAACTCTTTGATAACTCGAGTGCTTTAGGCAAATCAGAGGCATTACCATAATCTAATAGCAAAGAGGCGTAATTATTAGTGGCTAATTTATTACCTGAGTTTTTAGACAATATCCTTTGATAGACTTTCATTGCTGCTGCATAATCTTTCTTTTTCTCAAAGATAGCTGCAATTTGCATTTGTGCTGGTACTTTGTTTTTAAGCTTACTCTCTGCATCCTGATATACTGAAAGCGCTTTATCAATATTTTTTTCTATCAGATAAGTATTGGCCAATCCTGCATATGGCGGAAACCAACTCTCTGCAGATTTTGAAGATTGTATGAATATTTTACGCGCTTCGGGAATTTTATTCTGTGTTAATAAAATTTGTCCCATCAACAAATTAGAAATTGCATCATCTGAATTCTTATCAAGGTTTTTCTGCAATCGTTCAATAGCTTCATCTGGTTTTTTATCTGCCAGATGAGCCTTTACAATTAACTGCATAGGCTCAAATTTATTTGTTGACTTTTTATATGCTTTTTCAAATTGTGCAATAGCTTTTGATGTATCCTTTTTCGAGAATAAATATTGCCCTCTGGCAATATTAACTTCCGCCTTAGTAGGATTTGTTTGCTCCATTAAACTTAATAACGCAAAGACTTCAGCCTCTTTTCTTTGAGATGCAAGTATTTTTAACTTGATATTCATCAAGTCATAGCTATCTTTAAAATAAGCCAATGCCTTATCAACAACATTAATAGACTCATCTAAACGCCCTTTACTTGCCAAGTATCTAGCATAATTAACATGCACCTGTACATTAATCGGATTTGATTCGATTGCTTTTTTAAGCTCATTTTCCGCCAAAGAACTTTCATCATTCAACTCGTGAGCCTGCGCAAGTAACAATGAGGCCTCTGCATTTTTAGGGGCATTTTTTACAATTGTTCGTAAACCATTTATTGCCGTAACAGAGTCAAGATTTGCAAGAGCTAGCTTGCTGATAATTAACAAAGCATCATTATCATTGGGGTGCTCAGCAATCACCTGATCTACGTATTTACGAGCACCGACCTGGTTGCCCTCTTCTAGCAACAGTCTGGCCAGGTTATTTCTTGCATCTATACCTTCTTTATCATATTTTTTCTCAGAAATAATTTCTTTAAGGACTTTTTTTGCATCATCACGCTTGCCAATTTTTTCATAAAACTTAACCTGTGCAAACCTAAGAGCAAACAATTCAGGCTTATTACGAATGGCAGTTTTAAATTCCTCCTCGGCTTTTTTCAAACTTTTACGTGATGATAACATTTCTATAAGCACCAAATAGCGCTTAGCATCCTCATCATCCTGTGCAATTGCTTCACGCAAAACCTTTTCCGCTTTATCAACCTGGTTAGTCGTCACGTAAAAAGATGCCAAGGCAAATTGCAAAGCATAATTTTCCGGTTCAATTACTAATGCCTCTTTTATATACTTTTCTGCACTTGTGAGATCTTTATTCTTTGCTAACAATCTAGCAAGCATAAGTCGAAGTTGAACATTTTCAGGATTATCTTTTGCTCCTTTAATCAGTATATTTTCAGCTTCAGTCTCGTTATTTTGAGCTGAGTAAAAAGATGCGAGTAGGCTAACGGCCTCTACAAGATGTTTGTCTTGTGCGACAACATTTTCCAGTTTTTCGACTGCTTTTAGTTTCGAGCCTAATTTATACATAATTGTTGCAGAAATATATTCAGCTTCACTATTTCCTGGCTCAGATTTTCTGACTTCATCTAATAATATTTTAGCTTTTTCTATATAATCTTTAGTACCAGCAATTACATAAATTTTAGCCAGTTTAACTTTTGCATCATTAAAATTTGGATTAAATTCGATTGCTTTAACGTAATTTGATAATGATTTTCCAAGTTCCTTATCTTGCTCTTCCAACAAGCCCATATAATAATAAGCTTCAGCAAACTTAGGATCTATCTGCAAAACATTCTTAAATTCTATTTTCGCTTTATCTAAATTATTCTCTTCTAAATACGCCTTACCTTTCTCTAAATATTTAACTTTACGCTCTTCCGCACCACCACACGCAAGCAGTGAAAACACCAGAATAGTTATCGCTGAAAATTTTATTAACCCTGAAATAAAAGACTTCATTAAGCTTCCTCTAACATTTTATATTTAAAATAATATTCGCAATTCTGCTAAATTTATTATGATAATGCATTTGAACTGCAAACACCTCCTTAATTAAAAAGGAGAATAACTGAGATTAAAACCCTCTAAAAACAACCACTAATAACGCCATAAGTGTGCCTAAGCGCATTAAATCCCAGCTTCTTGCTTTAAGCCCCATAATCGCTTCGCTAGCATAAAACAGAACGACTAACTTTACAGCCATTTCACCTATACCGCTATCCTCTAAATGCGATTCTGGGAGATTTGGCACAATTATCACGAGTATGATCACCAGATAATCCAGCGGGGTTATCTGGAAGGTTTTTTCGTGGCAAAAACGTACCCGAAGTGCAAATGCCAGGGCAACCAAAACGTATAAGTAATTTATAATATATGCGTATTCTATTTTTGAGTCGCTTAGCGGCATCAGATAGACAGCCATCACCGAAACGATATAAACCACCGCCTTTTCCAGCATGTCTGATGCTTTTAATTTAAGACTACTAGCCAGCACCAAAATAACCAGTAACAACGCAGCCAATATGGTCATATCAATATTGATATGCTCAGCAAAAACAAATGCGAAGACAAACAATAGCGGCACTACGAACGTCATAAACTTCGCTGGCATCGTGGTTAATATACCTTTACTTCTTAGGTACCTGACAATTCTCCTTAAGCTCGTAACTTCAATTTCTTCTTTTGTATGAAAACTCCAGCTTCTGATACGGGCGATATTAAATGTACCAAAAACACAAATACTCAGACCAATGTAAATAATAAGCAGTAAAGCATCGGACTCATACATCATAAAATATGCAACTGAAATCAGGACACTTTGTACCAGATAAATAATAAATACCGCTTCATAATGATCAAAGCCGATATTGAGTAATTTGTGGTGTATATGATTTTTATCCGGCGAAAAAGGTGAGCGCCCCTCATAAATACGCTGCCCCATGACTGCCATGGTATCTAAAATCGGCAGCCCCAAAATAAACAGGGGAATCAGTGGACTCATTGCAGGATTAATCGACTGACTTAAAACAATCACCAGCACCCCGAGACTGAACCCCAGAAACTGGCTCCCGGTATCCCCCATAAACAACCGCGCGGGATGTGTGTTATGCCTTAAAAAACCCAGAATAGAACCGGCAATTGCCATGGACATTAGAACCACCATCTCACCATTGGCATCAAAAGCCAGCAGCCCAATAATGCTAATAGTAATCAGAGATGTGCCCCCCGCAAGACCATCCAGCCCATCGGATAAGTTAATGGCATTTGTGATGCCAACCAGTGCAAAAATAGTGAGAGGTATAGCCAGATAATCAGGAAGCGCCCCATCGACAAATGGAAATGAGTGGACAACAACATCACCCCAGATCACCACAATGACCACTGCCAGCAGTTGGCCCAGGAATTTAATTTTATAATTGAGATCGCACTTGTCATCCCATAAACCAAATCCCCAGATAACCAGAAAACTCGCCAGAATTGAAATGTATTGCTGATTTAAATCTGCGAGAAGAATTATCGAAAAAACACTGCCCACGACCATCGCAATCCCCCCAACCCGGGGCACGGCCTGTGTATGCACTTTGCGTGCATCGGGGATGTCGATGGCACCAATTTTATCCGCCCATTTCATAATGGGCGGAATTAAAATCATGGTGACAACCAGTGAAACGATAAAAGCAAAAATATACAGCATAGTTTAACTTTTACTTGCCTGGTACAAACTCTGGAAGAATGGGGGCAATTTTACGGCTGAATTCTTCCAGACGCTTATCTGCGATCGAAAGATCCTGCCCTGGTTGTAACACGGTGGTTAGACGTATTAAGGCACCATCGGTACGGTGTAAATTCATAGAATCCCAGAACAACCACCATTTCATCATGTATTCATTGGTAACTACACGACCCCGTTGTTGGAACCAGTAGTAAACCAGTTGCTTGGTTTCATCTTTTTGAATTACCAGGCGATTAACTTCCAATGGAACACCGTCTATTTGAGCACCCTCAACTTTATGCCGGGTAAGACCTGTTATGCGCCAACCTCCACCGGGTATACATGCACGTGGAGAGTGAGCTGATGAACCACTTTTCTGTGTTGAATAATAAGCCGAATAAAAATTTATCTGCCCTTCATCTTCGCCCCGATAATCATTCATAATATAATCTGTAAATCTTAAGACATCGATATAGACCTGCTCTATATATCCTTCTTTGCCCTGCCAGTGATCAATTTTAAGAGGAAATTCTAAAAATAATTTTCGTTCTGGCTCAATTTCTACTTGCTTGGGTAAAGTAAACATACTCACAGCAACCAATACAATAACAGCAAATGAAGCATAAAAAGATTTTGGTACTGCACGATATATTATTTCCGTACCCTTAGGCGTTGGTTCAGGAAAATCCATACCAAATGCTTCACGCAATGGAAGCTTATCTTTACCGATACTTGCCAGAATCCACATTTCTATAATTAGAATACCAATGCAACTCATAAACACAGCCCAGCCTTCAAAATCGTGCAATACACCCTCGGCCATCTGTGGGCCCCAGTATTCAACCGTTACCCCTATTGCTCCAATTCTAAGACTATTCATAAAGATTGTAATGGGTATAGATGACAAAAATATGATCGCCTTCTTCCAGAAAGCGCCTGTGAAAAAATAAGCTGAAATAAAGGCCAGAGTCATTAAAGGGAATAAATAATTTAAGCCACTACACGCCTCAACAACCTGTAATTTATACACACCTAAATCAATAACATTACCTTCTAGAAAGACACTTATATCAAAAAGGCGAATAAATGCGACACCAATTTCTGATGAAATTAACTGGAGTTTTCCCGATAAGCCCTGCAATAAAAATTCAGGTAAAGGGATCATAAAAAACAGCAAAAGTAATGGCACAAAAATATGCTTGAATGCCCTTAGCCCCATATAAGAATATATAAGACCGATAATAGTAATAACATATCCATATTGCTGTAAAACAAACAGAGTGCTTATGTTCCCGGCAATTGAAACAAACAAACCAAAGCAGACAATAAACACCCCGCCCCAATCTTTTTTAAATTCAATTTGCTCCAGTATATTTTTTTTCTGCCAAATCAAAAAAAGGGAAATAAGCGGTATAATATAACCATGCCCATACTCTTCTTTGATTTCCCAAATTTTAACCATCCAGGCTATCGCATCTAAAAAACTAACAGTAAGTATGACTATAGCAACTATTAACATTGCCCAAAATATATTTGATTCACGCCTAACAGGCACAGGTGCGTCTTGTGACATTTTTCTTCCGTTTAAATTAGTACAGGGCTAAGAGATATCGATACTTTATAAATTAGAATGCTCTTATTTATTAATATAGAGTGTTTTTTATAGATAGTGTTTTAACACATCCTACTTTTTCATACCAAACATTTTATTCACAACGAGTTGATAGGCGAATTTAGGCAGGGCAGTCTGACGAAACAGACGCTTAGGCTGCGATACAAGTCTGTAAAACCACTCTAAATGTAACTTACGAAACAAAAAAGGGGCGCGCCTGACATTCCCCGCCAGCACATCGAATGTACCTCCTACACCCTGGCAAACTTTTACATTAGTTAAAGGTAAATATTGCTCCATCCAGAGTTCCTGGCGCGGACTGCCCAATGCAACAAATAACACATCTGCACCTGATGCATTAATTTCCTCTATTAAGTTAGGAATATCACTTTCACTAAAGTAACCATCACGATTACCCACAATGTTAATCCCCTGATAACGTTGTCGTAACACCTCAACCGCTTTAAAATTTACATCACGGCTAGCTCCAAGAAGAAAGAGCTTATATCCTTTAGATAATGATTGTTCACAAATCGCCGGCATTAGCTCTGCACCTGGTACGCGGGAAATTTTTTCACCTACTAAATTGCGTACAGCTACAACAACACCAATTCCATCCGGAATCAATAAACCGGCTTTATTAAACCATTCGAGTAACTTTGGGTCGTTTTGCGCCTTTATAACTTTCTCAGGATTTATCGCAATCACCGTTTGAGCCTTATTGCCTTTAACCATTGAGTCCACAGCTTTTAGAGCCTGCGTCATGTCAACGCAATCTATCGGTGTGCCCATTACCTGTACACGTTTTGGTTTCATATAATCCAGCCTTTTAACACAGAAATTTCTCTCCATATTATTTCATCATTTATTGATTCATCATCAAAAAAAAGTCTTGTTGTAAATGTTGTAGGTAATGCAGTATGACATTTAGCACTAAGTGTTGAAATAGGTGTTTTTACCCCATACTTATGAGAACGCCAACCCATAATGGGTTCAACATCACCTTGGTGGATTTCAACTTCACCACCATCTATATGTAAATCAACACTTCCTAAAGCCGTATGCATACGATAAGTTGACTTATTTTGCTCAACCTGAGAACCCAAATGCCAGTTGAGTTGTAAGTCGAAACTATTTTTGCCATCAATAAAATCCCAAACAATAATATGCCCACCAGGAAAAACAACTAAACCTCGCCAATGACGTATTCCCAACTCTTTATAGCCATCATGGTAAGCCAGTAATCTTAAGATACCATCTGATGTATCATTATTAAATAATTCTGATGAAAAAGGTTTGGACCATATAAAAGACGACTCTTGCTTAGATTGATCAAGCCCGTTTACAGTAACCGTGTTATGCGCCCTGGTACTTCGAAAATATTCGCGCCACTTTGCATCACCTGTATACGTATAAGTACCCGGATCAATTAAAATTGATTCCTCACCCATTTTCAAGATAACAGACAAGGCATCCGCATGGCCATGACCAAATGATGGTGACATACCTAAACTGCCATGGTCAAATACAATCTGTTGATTAATATTGCTATTATTGCATACTGTATATCCGGTTTTATCAAATACAACTAAACCATCATTACAATAATTTTCATCCCAAATAATATTTAAATATTTTGATAAAGCATAACCATTATCTGAGTCCCCAACATTAGGTAACCCCTCATAACCACCAGCAAAAGAATTCAGAAAACCACATGATGTTTTGTGTAAGCATAATAAGGCTTCAGGTATTACTAAATTGTGACTTTCATATAATTTAATAACCAGACCGAATAAATCTAAAATAAAAGCCTGATAGCAAAATGCCTGTTCTATTCCACCACCATCTGAGTTAATCTGTCTTTCAAATTCCGAAAATAAAATTTCTTCCGCTACTAATTTCCATTGACAAGCCTCTTTAAATTCTGGAAATAAAACCGCAGCATAAAGAAGCCCAGTACACTCGGCTATTGTGTGATTACCGGCAGAAGAATAAAGTGATATCCTTTTTGAGACATAGTTAGCATTACTCCACACAAAGCTAAGCAGCACACCCCAGGTATCAGTTGATACCTTGTTATGTGCACGAATATTATCAAAACTAATGATTACAGATAGCAACCTCAGTGAACACTCCATGGATGAAATATAATGAACACCTATTAAAAATGGATTACAGTCAACCCAATGCTCAAATTCCTGAGTAATCTTTTCTGAAACAGAATCTGCAAATACACCATCATCAATATCCACCAACAAGCTTAAATCAACCAGCTGCTGCAATCTTGACGGCTCCCAAACAAGTCTTAAATCACCTATTTTATTACCTTGTCTATAAACAATTTTACTATAATATATCGCTGGCCATTTATTACCATTTTCTAATGAAATATTCCATATATCTTTAGAGTCAGACCACTGCCATTCCCATGAAAAACAAAAATGCTTGCCATTAAGTATATTTTGACGATCAACAGCCGATATACTTGACCACTTTAATAATGGCAAGCACCTGGTAGATGAATTAACAAAAACAAATTCTTTATATGGAAATATCCTTGATGAACAAACACCTAGTTTAAATTTATATTGTATGAAAAATATTTTTTGTTCATAATATTCGTAAAATCGATATATTAATTCACGATAGCTCATCACACTAAGGCGCTTTATATACCACTTAATTTTTTTAAGCACAATACAACCTCAAAAGCCTGACACTATCTAATAAATAATAAACATAATTTATATAAGACAACTAACAGCTGAACAGCTCACTATTAACTACAACTTAGTCTCTAGCCGAGCAAGCACATCCCTATCAACAACGGGAATCCATTGAGAATCTTCATAATAAACCCATTGTTTATGATGACTATAAAATCGGTTATCCATTGGTACTCCTTTCGTAATTACCTTTTGTTCACCAGACAACACTGCACTATTGTCTGGTACATCTTGATAAACGACGGCATTAGCACCTACTCTAACATTATTGCCAATTTTTACATTACCAACTATTTTAGCACCGGCTCCAATATAACAATTATCACCTATCTCTGGAGCACCAAAACCTTTAGAATCAGTAAGCATATTACTTCCAATAGTTACTTGCTGAAATATGCATTATTATAACCAATTTTTTCCATCATCAGAAAAAAATATACTGTCAATCCACGGAGTAAACAAGTCTCCCCTTAAATATTGAATTCCAAACAATAGAACTATTAACTTCATATTGATATATTTGAATACATATTTTCTTAATCATTATTTTTTAATTCAATACATTTTTAAATCACAGATGAAACCGAACATCCTTACTAATGTTCTCGCTTTCATTTAAAATAAACCTTCAATTTTCCTATGAGGCAGCTAACGCCTGATAAAGCGACTCAATTTCAGGGATAATGACATCAACTGAAAACTTATTAACTACATCATTATATGCATTGTAAGTAAGCTCTTCACATAGTGTTTTCGAACTCAGCAATTTGATAATAGCTGTCGACAGAGATTCAGTATCACCAACTGGTACAAGAAGACCATTAACCCCATTATTTATCACATCTGGTACACCACCAACAGGTGAAGCAATCACCGCTACTTTTGCAGCCATAGCCTCAAGAACTCCCATTGGTAACCCTTCATTATAAGATGGCAACAAATATATTAATGATTTTTTTAAGACATTCTTTTTTTCGTCGCCTGTTACCCAGCCTAAATACTCTGTGCAGTGCTCTAATCCATAATCACTAATAAGTTTTTTTGCTTTTTCGACTTCACCGTCTCCAGCATACTTAAAAACGAAATTACCATATGTTTCTTTGACTAAGGACAATGCATTCAAAATATCCCAAAAACCCTTTCCACTACCCACACGACCAAGAAATAAAATTATATTCTTTTCTACATTTACGTTTTCATTATTATCAACAACAACAGGGTTAAATATTACAGATATATTCTTATTATTTGAAATTTTCTGAATATTACTTTTCCATTGTGAAGAAAGCACAACAACTTGATCAACCGTATTAAATGTACTTTCAACATACCACTTCATGAAAAATCCACATTCATTATTATAATATTGCATAAATTCACCACCATGAAGATGTAGTATTATTTTTTTTCCAAAAATCATCCCTAACCATGAAATAAGTGACTTCCTTACAAAACTAGACCTTGATGCTGAATGCACATGAAAAACCTTACATCTACGCATAACAAGAAACTTAGGCAATATAAAAAGCGAAAAAATAAAATTGTATATTTTACTTAAAGCAGAACCATCTGTATGAGTCACGAGAAATTGAATGTTATAATTTTTCTGTAACCCACCTTCCAAGTATGCAGACACGACACTTGCCACACCTCCCTTTCCCTTGATATCAGTCGATATCATTAATATTACAGGCTTTACTTCTTTACTTTTCATGACACCCCAGCACTAAGTTATACTAGACAACAAAAGCAAAAACTTTCCATTATCTTGTCTTTTAAGCGCATCCACTAAAAGCACAACAATATCCGCATCATTATTAAACTTTGATTTATAATGCTCATAAATACGCTTCTCATGAACTTTATTAAAATATTCGCCAGGAATAATGTTAATAATTAACACACCTTTTTTATTTTGCACATATTGTAAACCATCAATAACACTATACAAATCATTATGAAGATTTAGCGATGTAGTTGTTACAAATGTTCCATCTTTATTATAAATCCTGTCACCACTCCAACGACCGTATATAGTTTTTAATGCCTTTCCTTTGTAACCACATTCACAGTCAATATTTATATATTCAGAAAAATCACCGGTTTTATATCGTAACAATGGAAATCCGTAATTGCTTATTGTCGAACCAACCATCTCGCCAATAACGCCTTCCTCTGTAATAACCTCACCATTTTCATCGACTAACTCAAAGTAGCCATAATCCGGTATTATATGATAATAATCGGAATGAGGGCAATTTGCCGACATAATGAGTTTTTCAGAATGCCCGTACAAACTAAAATAATTAATACCGATACTTTTAACCAGTGATCTCTGGTGTTCAAGGATATTCTCAGAACTCACGAAAAAAGCTTTTATAAAACTTACATCAAGATTATTATTTTTCAGATACATCGCAAACTCATACCCAGATGAAGGATAACACTGTAAATATTTTATGTTATTCTTCTTCATGACCAGATACATTGTTTCAAAGTTTCTATCAGTCAAGTCAAACCCGTTAAAAATAAATTCCTTAGTTATTGGATTTATAGTATAACCATTTTCTACCTTATGATTTCGCAGAACCGCTCGAACATCATAGTTAAAACCATACATACCCCAAAGAGCATGAACTGCACCTAACTCTCTAATATAACGATCTTTAGGCATCAACAATTGCATAGGTTTACCAGAAGTACCTCCAGTAGTTCCTTTAATATAAAACGAACGATCAATATCGGCTTGAACAAATGAATCAAAATCATTCATAACAATATCTTTATCTATAAAACCGAAATTGTCTTTAAAATCCTCTAGGGTCAAAACCTCATGAAAATTAGATTTTTTTTTGTAAAATGGAACGCTTTGAATTGAGTGATTAGCAACCTTAAACAGTTTATTTATTAAGTAATCATGTCTAAAATCATAGATAATAAAATTATTTGTATATTCTAGACAAGATTTTCCGTAAACTAATTTAGGAAAAACATTAGCTTTTAACAATATTCTATTTACGCTATTTGGAAATTTTATTATACTTTTTAAAATATATTCTTTTATATTCATTGATCACCAATATTTATAAGAAGCATATAACCATAAATAATTTTGTTACACTTACTTTGAAAATACATCTTTTCTTATCATATTTACTTGTTGATCATTTATGAACCTATACTCATATAGTCCGATACCTTTAGCCTTTGGCCAATTACTTTTCGCTTCCAACATAACTTTACGGACATTTTCAACTGGTCGTATTTGAGGGACTTTATTGCTATCAAAATCGTAGTTAGCAACCAATATTAACATTCTTTCTGGTTTATCAAGTACCTTTTTGGCCTTATTTATATGTCTTATAAATAAGCTATCCTGATAATCCATATGAAAAATGTAATCAATAATACCTTCGTTCAACCAAGCACTACTATATGCCCCTAACCCTTGCCATTTATCATCATTAACTAGAGTATCTACAGAAATCACAACAGTCGGACTCACTTCTTTAACCTTATTAGAAATCTTCCTAACAATATTAGTTACAGCTTCAGTTTGCCACTTTACTACCCTAACCTTTGCATTCTTACTTAAATGACGAGCATGCAAGTCACGCTTCAAGTCATGTTTGGTTTTCATTTTGTAATTTGACTGACAATATAAAGACTCACATATTTCTTTAGATCTAATGTAATCCAAATTAACCCCATCAACATCATACCTTTTAACAACATCTTGAATTATTTCAGAAATATAGTCTCCAAATTTATTATCATGGATATTAAACATTTTAGGCATAGATTCATCATATTCAGTTCCAAATATATCATCCGTCCTTAACATAACTGTAAACCACACATGCACTTGCAAGCCTTCTTGATGCGCTTTATTTATTAAGTACTTTAAAGGATCTGTATCATGAACAAATCCCTTAGTCCACTTCTTTCCATAAGGCGCGATATCACTTATCCACGTAGCTCCATTGCCATGCCATATACAGGGAACAAGCACATTAAACCCAGCTTTCTTGGCCGACATAACGTACTTATCCGCGCCTTCCGGGGTCATCCAAAAAAAGTCTTCGTCGAATAATGCCCTTATGGAACTATCTTCAAGCATTACATCTTTATTAGACTGCACTTCAAAAGCTATAACGAATGATAGAACCAACATCAATAAAAACGTTTTCATTATGAGACCTCACAGACTTATCATTAGTATTAATATATGAATCATTTAAGCTCGCAGCGTACTTTTTTTGTTTTACCAAGCTCTATTTTATTGTCGTTACCAGTATCGATATTATTATTTATCTCATTTTCATTGTTTTTTAACAACGCCAATCTAACTTCAATAAAAGCAAATAGATTAAACAATACGTAAGGCATCATCCCATGCATTACACCATTCATTAAACCATTTATTAGAATGGCTGTTATGACGACACCGAAAACTGTTAAATATTTATCGTAGGGTCTAATTCTATCTATTCGAAATGCCTGGTTAATAATAATAAAACAAAATAAAACATAACCCAGCACTCCACTATAGGTTAACCATTCGAAATGAAAATTATGCACAGTAGAGCCAACACCTGACTTTGAAAAACCCACACCTAATAGTAAATTCTCTTTTATAATATCAATACTTGGCTGAAATGACTCTAGTCTTCCATAGATACCATTCTTCCAATAATCAATATTATATAACCGCTCAATAGAATTCTCCAATTTAGGATCCCATGACGTAGGCTTAAAAAACTCCATATTTTCAATCGAAATAACGGTGATAAATAATGTACCAAATATTAAACTTGTAATCACATAAAAATATTTACCTTTCTTGAATAAAAAATATAGAAATGGGCTAACAAGCAATCCGACCAAATACCCTCTAGACAGTGTAGCTAATAAAGCAACCATATTAACAAATGCCATTACATATTTTAATTTACTTACCACAAGTCTGCTGCCTAATAATAAAACGATAGAAAAAATGGTAAATGTTCCCACAGCTATTGAGTCTTGAAGCAGTACATCTACCCTGTTGGACATACCACTCTTATAAGATATCACCACATATATTACAGCAAAAATAGATATACCTAATAAGAAAGCCAACAAGGATCTTTTAAAATGAACGTCAGTTTGAATCATGTTTTTTATTACAAAATATGACATGACTGGAATAACCACACCGTGTAGAACTTTATACGCATCTTGAGCAACATCAGTACTCCACAGCAAAGTTAATAGAAATATCAAGCTCAGGAAAAGCAATGACAAATCTATCAGATGATAAGCATTACTAATATTTCTATAGACGTATCGATAAATAGCTATCGGCAACAGCATAAATACGCCGACTATGTACAATGTAAAAGTAGCTCCAGCAACTTCAAATATACCAAGCTGCAATGAATACGGCATCCACAGCAAAATAAAATACAACACTAACATATTAATTCACACTACCTAATTTCCATAAATAATTTTCGCTCTTTGGAGTAAATTATATAAGAGCTACACAACAACGCGACAAACCAAATGAATACCGCTAATAAATTATTATTTAAATAATAAACATCTACCAAAAAAACCACGAATATCGGCAATAGATAAAAACTGCAATCTATAGCTATTTTTTTCAATTGAACCAGTCTAAAACCAATCAATCTAAATAGATAAATTATAGCCAAAAGGTAGATTATTAAATTCAGCAATGCAAGAACAAGAACCAATACATATATAGAAAAGCCATGTGAAGACACTAAAAATGCAGCTATTAATCTGGAGACAAAAAGTAACGCATCAAATGCTAAACGTGTTTTCAAATGCTCATAAACCTCGAAAAGACACCCTAGAACTCTATGCAAGAACATTGATATAATCGCGATAGATAGAACCCCTATCAATTCACCCGCGACTGACCATTTAGCTCCAAACACTACAGAAAACAGATCACTACCTCTAGACAATAAAACTAAAATCATTGGCAGAAGAAAATATATAGCCATCTTTATTATGATATATACTAACTTTTGCAGATTTTTTTTATCTTCCTTAAACTTTACTGCCTGCTTTAGAAATACATTTGATAACGCATCCCCTATAAAAACCATTGGCATACCCAGGATCTGAACAGCTAAAGCATAAAACCCTATTAATGCCGGCGAATAATAATAAGCCATTATTATAAGTGGCCCATGCCGACTCAACCCATCCACAAAAAAAGACCATGTTGAGTATTTAGGAAATGATTTATATCTCTCAGCAACCATCAACAAATACTTTTTCTTTATAATTCTTAAAGGAATACGAGCTTTATTTTTAAACGAACCTCGAAGCACGCTTACAGTATATGCCACTGAACCAATCAATCTTCCTACATATAAGCCCCAACTTAATCCACCCATCACGCCAACAACAACTGCAATTACTCTATCGAATAAAGTTTCATAGACACGTGATACTGCAATCGTTCGGAATTGACCAATACGGGTACACCAAAAAAGACCTATTTGCCCAATACCATTAATTAAAATAACGATTGGTATAATCCATAAGATTAAACTCATATCCTTTTCAGCCCAAATCTCCGGAAAAATATTAAGCTTTTCTGCCAGCTGTAAGCCTATGACACACATTATTACCGTAGATACAACTGCAATTAATGAGATAATAAATAGAGAAAATGCTCTAGCATTATTTCTTGGTAGCATCAAAGCTGCGTTATAACGCCAAGAAGAGATTGGCAAAAAAAACATAACTAGAGCCAAAAACAAATTATAAGCCCCATATTCCTCGGGCGAGTAGATCCTTGTAATAACTGGTATAGTTAAAACACTTATAAGCTGTGCAGAGGAGTTACCAATAGTAACAGTGAGCGCATCTTTAAAAAACTTAGACATAAAAATAATTTTTGTTATACAGATTTATCATTAGATTAGTATTTTTTTATTATAAGCATTATTAACTACATCGCTTAGCACATTATAATTTCGGTTTCTAAGTATATATTCGCGTCCTTTTTTACCCATTTCATTTGCTTTTTCAGCATCATTCAATAAAAAACATATAGCATTCGCAAACTCTTCCTCATCAAATTCCACACAAATCCCGCCGCCACTCTCTTCAATTAATATAGATTGTGCTAGAATATCATTCGCAACAGCAGCTTTACCTAATGCCATATACTCAACTAATTTTGTAGGGCTCGAGCATGACAACGTAGGGCTAGGGTACATAGGTGAGACACAAACTGATGCTTCCTGGACTTTTTCCCATGCTTCTTTTTGTGGCATTTGCCCTGTAATCAACACATCATTTTCTAAATCATGTTTCACAGCATATGCCAACAAAAACTCCTCATCACCACTCAATTCTCCTGAGCCCAAAAATATAAGTTTTGCTGTAGGAAACTTGCCATGCACAAGCTTTAAGACCCTTATCATGAAGTCAAGCTTTCTTATCTTGGACAAAGTACCAAGATACAAAATTTCAAGACCATGTTTGTTTGCATTAACTTTTAGATCTGGCAATGATTCGATTGAAACTCCCATAGGAACGGATGTGAGCTTGTTTTTGCTAATATTTCTTTCTGACAAATCAATCAGCATTTGGTCGCTTTGCACAAACATGTGGTCAGCATTAGGAGCTATTAATTTAAATAAAATAAAATCGATGTATTGCCACTTTAAAAAATATAAAACTTTTTTGTGTGATTTATTACTCTTTAACGATTCTTTGGCTTCTTCATGATATGGATAAGACAACCAATATACAAACTTGACCCCATAAAATTTTGAGGCCAATAAACAAAACACAGCTGATAAAAACTTATCTTTCACCTGTACCGCATCATACTTTTTGGTTCTAAGTAGATTAAAAACAGCTAGGTCATTCCCCAAATCAAAAAACCTATTAAGTACAGATTTTAAAAAATTGTTATTTTTCCAATATCTACCCACATAAACAACATGGCCTTTCCATTCAGCTTTATACGGCTTACAATTTTCAGCTAGTGGAGTTAAGATCCAATCTATTTCAAATCCTTTCTTAGGAAGCTCATCTCCAAACATTACAGACACATCCACTCTACTAGGAGGAAACCTATCTCTAGACAAGAACAGTAATTTTTTCTTTTGCTCATTCATTTTAACTGTCACTGTATCATTTTCCATATTCGAGGCTTCATGCATCTTTAATGGCCGTTAAAGATTTAATAATTCTGTTAACTGCTTGGCCATCGCCATAAGGATTATGAGCTTTTGACATATTTTTATATTGGTCAGGATCAACCAACACCATCTCAATTCCATTTACAATTTCCAGTTTATTAGTACCTACCAGTCGCACAGTTCCAGCGTCAACTGCTTCAGGTCTCTCTGTAACATTTCTCATTACTAACACAGGCTTACCAATTGATGGTCCTTCTTCCTGTATCCCACCTGAATCAGTCAGAATAAGATCACACTTATCCATTAACCAGACAAAAGGCGCATAGTCCTGCGGGTCAATTAGAAACACATTATCAGTATCACTTAATATTTCATTTACTGGCTTTTGTACATTTGGGTTAAGGTGTACTGGATATATTAAATTCCAGTCTGGATGATTATTAGCAAGTGTTTTGATTGCAGTACAAAGATCAATAAACCCCTGACCAAAATTCTCTCTTCTATGCCCCGTAATAAGAATAAATTTTTGGTTATCATTTACTATGCGATTATAGAGATCCATACCAAAATGATTTTGCCACTGGGTTTCTGGATATGCGTTCACTTTGTCGCGAACCATTAATAAAGCATCAATAACGGTATTTCCAGTTACCACAATACTTTCATCTTTTACATTTTCTTTTAAAAGATTCTGCCTTGAACTTTCTGTTGGCGCAAAGTGATAACTTGCTAACCGTCCAACCAATGATCTATTGGCTTCTTCTGGAAACGGCGCACTCATATCACCGGTTCTTAAACCTGCTTCTACGTGCCCTATCTTTATCTGTTCATAAAAAGCAGCCAGGGCTGCAGTGAAGCAGGTTGTGGTATCGCCATGTACCAGAACCAAATCTGGTTTGCAGTCTCTTAACACATCCCTCATACCAAGCAATGCATTTGCTGTTACATCATATAAATCCTGCCCGGGCTTCATTATATTTAAATCATATTCGGGTTTGATTTCGAACAGCTCTAACACCTGGTCCAACATTTCGCGGTGTTGAGCTGTTACGCAAACTAATGACTCTATATTTTCTGCCTGCTGTAAGCCTAATACCACAGGAGCCATTTTGATAGCTTCTGGTCTTGTACCGAATACTGATAATACTTTTAATGCCATATTGATATTGCTCTAGTTAAAATATCAAGTCACTGAATCCCCGACACAAGCGTTCGGGGATGACAGAAATCAATCTCATTGAAGGGTACCACGTGTATCTATGAGTACTTTTTCATTTAACTCTAATGTTTTAATGCCTTTGTATTCTTTATGATCTACCAGTAACAGGATAATATCGGCACGTCGAATAACTTCTTCACATGACAATAAATCAAATTCATCATGTGTAGACAAGTTAGGTTCTGAAATTAAAATATCACCTACATTTTGTTTAATTAAATTACGTACTATATCAACAGAAGGTGATTCACGTAAATCATCAACATCCGCTTTAAACGCCAAACCTAAGCAACCAATAACGGGATGTTTGAATTTTTCAGCTCTGCTTTTAACTTTTTCAATCACCCAGTTGGGTTTTGCGTCATTAACTAGCCTGGCTGTTTTGATTAACTTTGCATGTTCGGGTGATCTTGCCACAATAAACCAGGGGTCAACTGCAATACAGTGTCCACCTACGCCAGGGCCAGGGTTAAGAATATTCACACGGGGGTGTCGATTCGCTAAAGAAATTAATTCCCAGACATTAATACCTTCGTCATCGCAAATCAGCGACAACTCATTCGCAAAAGCAATACTCACATCCCTTGAAGAATTCTCAGTGAGCTTTGCCATTTCGGCGGTTCTTGAATCGGTTGAAAGCACTTCGCCGCGCACAAAGCTATTATAAAACTCAACAGATTTTTGAGTTGCCAGAGGATTAACTCCGCCAACGATGCGATCATTTTCAACTAGCTCAACTAAAATTCTTCCCGGGAGTACTCGCTCTGGACAATGCGCAACAAAAACTTCTTTTTCTGTATCATGACCATTCTCATTTAAAATTTTAGCAACAACCTCATCGGTAGTGCCTACCGGGCTTGTTGATTCAAGAATGACAAGATTGCCTGGTTTTATAAAAGGCGAAATCATTTGTGTTGCATTTTCTACGTAGGATAAATCTGGTTCGTAATCCCCTTTAAATGGAGTTGGTACAGCAATAATAAAAACATCCGCTTCAACGGGTTCCATACCGGCTTTTAAATTACCTGCATTTACGGCGGACTTAACCATGATATCCAGATCCGGCTCTACAATATGAATTTTGCCATCATTAATTGTATCAACCACATGTTTTGAAACATCTACACCGTGCACTTTAAAACCCTTGGTGCCAAGCAAGGAAGCTGTAGGCAAGCCTATATAACCTAATCCAATAACACATATTTTTTTATTTATTGCTGACACTTTTTTACCATCCTCTCAAATTTACTTTGTCTAGCACTATATTAAGCTATATTCATTGATTAGATTCGCATAGCTTTTTCTAGTCATGTTATGTTTTTTCTTCATTATGACAGGGTTGATTTTAAATCCCCCTTAATCCCCCTTTTTCTAAGAGGGAGACTTAATGACAGGGTGGGTTTTAAATCCCCTTTAATCCCCCTTTTTCTAAGGGGGAGACTTAATGATAGGGTGGGTTTTAAATCCCCTTTAATCTCCCTTTTTCTAAGGGGGAGACTTAATGAATGTGATTTGTTTTTCTGAATTACTTTATTTTATCTTCTCTGAATTTTTTAATCTTCTCGTCCATACACATCATCAAACCTGACAATATCATCTTCACCCAGATAACTACCTGTTTGAACCTCTATTAATTCCAGCGGGATTTTTCCAGAATTTTCAAGCCGGTGTTTTTCACCCAAAGGTATATACGTTGATTCATTTTCCGCCATTAAAAACACCTTATCTCCACAGGTAACCCTTGCAGTGCCCTGCACTACAATCCAGTGTTCTGCACGGTGATGATGTAACTGTAATGATAAACTTGCCCCAACATTTACCGTGATACGCTTTACCTGAAAACGTGAATCATGGTCGATGCATTCATATGCCCCCCATGGGCGATAAGCCTTGTTATGAATAATGGCTTCATCCCGATTTGCTGCTTTAAGCCTGGCCACTATTTCTTTAACATTTTGCGCCTTATCCCTATGGGCAACTAAAACTGCATCGGCAGTTTCTACTACAATATGGTCATTTAAACCTACAGTTGTTACAAGTCGGCTATCAGCATGTACATATGAGTTTTTACTGTCTTCTAATAAAACATCACCATGGCTTACATTACCATGTTCATCCGCCTCACCAACTTCCCACAAAGCAGACCAGGAACCAATATCATTCCACTGCATATTAACTGGAATAACGGCAGCGGATGCGGTTTTTTCCATGACTGCATAGTCAATGGAGTCTGCCGGGCATGCTTCAAATACTTCACGGTTGAGGCGTATAAAATCCATATCAATTGCCGCAGATGATAATGCCTCAGCTGAACAATTATACATTTCGTTATTATGTGCGTTTAATTCATTCAGATAAGCCGATGCCTTAAACATAAACATGCCACTATTCCAGTAGTAGCTACCCTCATCAAGATAGGTCTGCGCCGTTTCTGCATCGGGCTTTTCTACAAATTTTTCTACACTTAAAACGCTGTCATTGCTTAATTTTTCACCTGCCTTGATATAACCATAACCCGTCTCAGGCGCATCCGGCACAATCCCAAAGGTGACCAGTTTATCACTGAGCGCGGCCTGATAACCCCTTTGCACTGCTATGTGAAATGCGTCGGTATCGCCAATAACATGGTCTGCAGGTAAAACCAGTAACACTGGATCACTTTCATCTTTCTGTGATTGCAGTGCAGATATTGCAACTGCTGGTGCCGTGTTTTTTCCGAAGGGCTCTAAAATAATAGCCGATGGATTTATATTCATTTCACGCATTTGCTCAGCGATGGTAAAGCGGTGCTCTTCATTGCAAACAATAATGGGGTCAGCAAGATCTGTTATCCCTTCCAAACGGATTACCGTATCCTGTATCATTGTGTAATTAGACACCATGCAAAGTAATTGCTTTGGCCGCAATGCTCTGGATAATGGCCATAACCTTGTACCTGAGCCACCGGATAATATTACTGGGATAATCATTATTTTACCTTGTTCACTTTAGTATTTTTTACGATTTATAATCATTCTTCTTTATACTTCCCTGTTTTGTAAAGAAGGGTTTGGGTGTTTAAATCCCCCTCAGTCCCCCTTTTTCTAAGGGGGAGGCTTAGTTCTCCCCTCTTTGTTAAAGAGGGGCTGGGGGAGATTTAAGCTTTATCCAATATAACCTTCTTTAAATAAATAAAGCATTATTCTCTGTGCACACTCCACCGGTGTTATGTCCGTGGTATCAATTTTTATTTCTGGATTAGGCGGCTCTTCATATGGATCACTAATGCCAGTAAATTGCTTAACAATACCTTTACGAGCTTTTGCATACATACCTTTTCTATCACGCCCTTCACAGATTTCAAGCGGGGTCGCAACATGTATTTCTATAAACGCACCGTATTCTTCAATTGCATTTCTTACCGCTTCGCGGGTTTTTTCATACGGCGCTATCGGTGCGCAAATAGCAACACCTCTATTCTTAGTTATTTCACTAGCCACATAGCCTATACGCCTGACGTTTATATCCCGGTGTTCTTTTGAAAACGTCAGTTCACTTGACAGATTATTTCTAATCACATCGCCATCAAGTAAGGTAACCGGTCTGTCACCCTGCTCTATAAACTTCGCATACACCAGTTTGGCCAGTGTGGATTTACCAGACCCGGATAAACCGGTAAAAAATAAAGTTAAGCCTTTCTTCTTACGGCTAAGTTTAATTTTATTTAGCTCATTTATTACTTCAGGGTACGAATACCATTCAGGCACAGGCTCATCATGTTCCAGCGCATGATTAAAATCTTTTTCCGTATAGTTCAGTGTTTCTAATTTTTCACTATTCGCCTTTTTGCAGGAGATATAGCTAGCACTTTTTTCAGAGTAACCCAGCTCTTCAACTGGTATCATTTGTATCTGAAATTTATCATTATTTTCTTCGATCAGTTTTTGTGCAGAATATCTATCATAAAACCGCTGCCTCCCAGAACGCACACCCGGTGGTGAAGCATGCTCTGGCCCAATAATAAAATGTGAGCAAGCGTAGTTTTGCCTGACAATCATATTATGTATCGCTTCTCGTGGCCCCGCCATACGCATAGCCTGTGGCATTAATGACAGCATCGCCAGGTATTTTGGATAATATTTCATTATCGACTGATAACAATGCACCCGACTGTAATACGCTAAATCACCGGGCTTGCCTACGCCTGACAACGGATGTATCAGTAAATTTGCACCCACTGACCTGGCTGCATTTACGGTTATTTCATAATGCACTTTATGCATGGGTTTACTGGTATGAAAAGCAACCACCTTATCCCAACCAGATTTTTTAAATTCATTACGCAAAGATTGTGGTGTAAATCTTATGGATTCAAAATCATAATGCGTGGGCAACTGCATACCCGTAACTTCACCACCGATATAATAATCCTTTACTTCATTGTATAAATATTTAACACCTGGGTGATCTGCGCTGTCAGTTAAGTATATTTTATGTGCTTCAGTTTTTTTATTGACCTTCCACGCAGATTGCATATTCATCACCGCCAGCATAAAACCTTCCTGGTCACACAGGCCAATAGTATCGGCATTAGCAAAATCATCCAGTTGTTGCTTAGAAACATCAAGTGTTACTGGAAGTGCCCATAATAAATTATCTTCCAATACCATATTTTCCAGCACAGAATTATAATTTTTCTCAGTCATAAATCCATTTAACGGATTCAGCGCGCCATTTAAAATCATTTCCAGATCACATAACTGCCGTTGATTTAAAGTAACCGTACAGTTAACTGGAATTGATTTTTTTAATTGTTCGCTTTCTTCCATAGAAAGCATTTTAACAAATGATTTTTTTGCGTAATAATTCATGCTTCTAATTGTTTGCGCGCCTTCATGTATATTTCCTTCTTTGATCTGGTCACGAGCTAAGACTCGCCCATACAATCTAATTAAGGCTTCGTCCACCTTCATATGAACACAGGGTCAGGGTACCTTTATTAACCGTGATAATCTTTATACCAATCAACAAATTTCTGTATGCCATCTTTTAATGGAGTTGCTGGTTTAAACCCTACCGCTTCAATTAAGGCATCTATATCGGCAAAGGTTGCTACCACATCACCATCCTGCATGCCCATCATGTTTTTTTCAGCTTTTTTACCCACTGCATTTTCAATGGTTTCAATAAATTCCATTAATTCAACCGGCTCATTATTGCCGATATTATAAACACGGTAGGGTGCATAACTGGTTGCGGGGTCAGGAGATGATTTATCATACTGCTCATTCGGCTCCGCCACTTTATCGATAACACGAATGACACCTTCAACAATATCATCAATATAAGTAAAGTCGCGCTGCATTTTACCTTCGTTAAAAACATTGATTGCTTCATCGCGCATAATTGCACCGGCAAATAATGAAGGTGACATATCCGGACGTCCCCATGGGCCATAAACGGTGAAGAATCGTAAACCCGTTGTCGGTAAATCATATAAATGACTATAGGTGTGCGCCATGAGCTCACCGGACTTTTTTGTAGCCGCGTACAGACTCACCGGATGATCAACATTGTCATGGACGCTAAATGGCATATCAGTATTTGAGCCATAAACACTCGAACTACTCGCATACACTAAATGCTCAACTTTATTGTGTCGACAACCTTCTAAAATATTTGCGAAGCCCACCAGGTTACTATCAACATAAGCCAGTGGATTTTGTAATGAGTAACGCACCCCGGCCTGTGCCGCCAGATTCATGACCCGATTAAATTGTTGTTCTTTAAATAACTTAGCCATGGCTTCACGATCTGCCATATCCATTTTGATAAATGTAAACTTGTCGTAATCTTCCAGCTGTTTTAGGCGGTCGTGTTTAAGCTGAACTTCATAATAATCATTTAAGTTATCAATACCAACGACTTCATCGCCGCGCTCAAGCAATCGTTTTGATAAATGCATACCGATAAATCCTGCTGCACCGGTCACTAAAATTTTCATAAGACTTCCTTTTATAAACTATTAAATATCTGGCTAATTCAACTAGCGCCCAACACAGGTATATTCAAAACCATGCGCTTCCATCATGTTTTTTTCATAAACATTTCTTAAATCAACAAATACATTTCCTTTCATCATCGATTTAACTTTAGCTAAATCCAAACCCCGGTATTGATTCCACTCAGTCATTAAGACAATGGCATCGGCATCTTTTATTGCATCTTCAATACTAGCCATATATTGAATGGATTCGGGTAGTAATTTTTTAGCCTCTTCAACACCTTCAGGATCATGCGCTTTAATATGTGCACCTTTGTCTACCAGCGCTGGTAAAATTGCCAGTGAGGGTGAATCACGCATATCATCTGTTTCTGGCTTAAAGGTTAGACCTAATATCGCAATAGTTTTATCGGCTTCCGAACCACCCAGAGCATCGCGAATTTTTGAAACCATACGGGCTTTTTGAGACGCGTTAACCTCAACCACCGATTCAACAATCCGACTGGAAACGCCATGTTCCTGTGCAATACGAATTAACGCCAGTGTATCTTTTGGAAAACACGAACCACCATACCCGGGACCCGCATGTAAAAACTTTTTACCTATGCGTCCATCTAGCCCCATACCTTTTGAAACTGAATGCACATCAGCGCCGACTTTTTCACATAGCTGGGACATTTCATTGATAAAGCTGATCTTCGTTGCCAGAAATGCATTAGATGCATATTTAATAATTTCAGCACTTTCCAGATTGGTTATATGCAGCGGCGCTTCAATTAAATTAAGCGGACGGTAAAGTTCCCGAAGTTTGTTTTCTGCTCGCTCAGATTCCACCCCCAACACAACGCGGTCTGGCCGCATAAAATCACCTATCGCTGAACCTTCCCTTAAAAACTCCGGATTAGAAGCCACATCAAAATCAGCAGAAGGATTGGTTTTCTTTACTATACGGTACACTTCACGGGCAGTGCCCACAGGTACGGTAGATTTATCCACAATCACGGTATAACCCTGCAGGTAAGCTGCAATTTCTTCAGCCGCTGCATATACGTATTTTAAATCCGCATGTCCATCTCCACGTCGGGTGGGAGTACCGACCGCTATAAATACCAGGTCAGCATTTGATACTGCACTTTCTAATTCCAGTGAAAAACTTAACCGCCCGGACTTAACATTTCGACTTACCAAATCGTCCAGCCCCGGCTCATAAATAGGTATTTCACCGTTAAGTAAGGCATCAATTTTAGACGCATCTTTATCAACGCAAATCACATTTGCACCAAACTCAGCAAAACAGGCACCGGAAACCAGGCCTACATACCCTGAGCCAATCATCACTACATTCATTTCAATAACCTTAATTTAATTTTTAATGATTCATATTAAATACAATTTTTATACTTTCTTTCGACATAATTTTTTTCTGAATTTGTTGGTGAAAATAGATATCCCTGTCTACTTTTCATCAACTTACAATTCAAATAAGGCGACGCTAACGGCTCACCGACAAAAACACCCTGCCCTGGCATTTGCACGCTTTTCCAGTAGGCTTCAATTAAAGTATTACCCGCCAGATATTTTTGCATTACAATTTCAGGACTGGGGAATTTCTGGAGGAAATTACATGGCTCAACAACCGCACCATAAGTTCCCGTTACTCCCGCATCAATCCATTTTAAAATACTCATTTGGCGCGTATTAAACAAATTCCCGCCTGCAGAAGTCAGATGATCTGCAATGGCTCCAGGCAAATAACTATTTTCATTCACCCACTTCACTTTTTGATGACCTGTAAAATAAAACAAAATATCAGTTTTATTTTTTATCGCATCCGCATTCAACACATCTATATTTAAAATCCAGTTAAATATATTTTCAATTCTGTTAAAAAAAACAGCCCTGACATTTCTATTCTTATCACTTGTACTTAATAAATATGCCGTACCATCCGGTCTTGTAAAATCTGCAGAAACACCTTTATCAATTAATTTTTTTACATTTTCTACATTGCCCGCCGCTAGCATCATGGATGGTCGAATACTAAAGTCGGTATATGGCTGACCACTCTGACTATTAAAATATTGAGTTGGTTGTGTTAACTTACAGCCTGTTGCACAATACGCTTTACTATAGCCCAGTGAAAATGCAGATGTAATTGACATACAATCCACTCTCCAGGGTTTTCTCCAGGCTAGTGCATAGACCTGAATATCTTCAGTTACTTTTTCATTTAACTGTTTTTTTATTTCATGAAACTCCGTTTCAGTTAATGCATCAGACTGCGCTGTAAAATTTAAGTAAATAATATGACTATCAGGTATTAAACGTTTTTGCTGATAGTACTTTGCTATCTCTATACTTTCCGGATCATTCTCATTTACGAGTATTGCTAATGTCTGATTATTTACCTGCGCATTTAGTGAACTCATGTACAACAGTACAATCATTAATAAACAGCTTAATTTTCTAAATTGATATTTCGTATCGAATCCTCTTTAACATTAGCTTGACCAAAAATGGGTTACTGGCACAACTTATAATAGTTTTTCAGGTTCAAGTCGATTTAGCGCTAATTTTAGACAGCAACTGAGAGATTAAACCCGGCTTTATGTCTAAACCAGTGTAATCTTTATCGGTTGTATAAGCTTTATTCAGAACAGTACCGATCACTTCGTTGCCCTGCAATAATTCAAATGCCTGCTTTAAATCTTTTTCCTGAGTTTGACCTTCTTCAATAACCACCAGTGTAGCATCCGCATTGGGGATGAATGCTAACGTATCGGAGCTTTCCAAAAGGGGCGGTAGATCAAAAATAACAATACGTGACGGATACCTGTGTTTTACTTCTTCAACCAGTCGCTGCATTTTTGGTGAGCTTAACATTTCAGATGAATTTGCAATGGCACGACCTGCCGGTAAAACAACAAATCGTGATACCCCCTGCGGGTGTACTAACATATCACCTAAGGGTTTATCATCGAGCAGGTAATCACTTAACCCGTACTCAGAATGAAAATCAAAAAATTGATCGAGCTTAGGTGTTCGCAAATTGGCGTCTATTAGTAAGACAGTATTATCAACCTCTCTCGCCAGACTCATGGCTAAATTAATTGCGGTGAGTGATTTTCCTGCACCAGATCCCGGACTGGTAATCGCCAGCGTATTCCAGTTTTTTTCATTTAATCGCTGCAAAACCTGCGTTCGTAATATTCTGTACGCATCAGAAATATTATTTTGCTGCTCGGTAATAATTCGTTTTTCCCTTAACTCAGCCACCGGCATTGGCACCGTACGAGTTTTGGTGTACTGGATATCCTGCTCTTCTACACGTTGTTGATTATTATCCGGCTTATCGACTGAGCCAGCCGCTTTGCCGCCATTTTTAATGCGTTCCTGACGTGCCAGTTCTAATGCCTGTTTGATGCGCTCCATTATTAATCCCCTTATAAATCCATCACATTTTCAGCTTTACGAATTCCTCTGAACCAGAGAACATCCAGTGGCGTCCAGAAAAAATGTATTAATAATAAAACACCCACAATACTACCGATGACGGTGCCTGCAACAATTTGGCTTATACGCTGCTTGCGTCTTAAATCATAGGTATTATAAATTAAAGGAATAACGGCCAGTGGCGCTGCAGTTAACAGTTTACTCACACCAGAAACTCCTCGCACCGAACCATCCATTGCTTCTTTTAAGATAGCAACGCCCAAACCCGCTGCAATTGCAAAAATTAACGATAAAAATACAATTGCAATTCGATTGGGTTTAACCGGTCTCTCAGGAAACTGTGCCGGATCGATTAAAACAAAGGACTCACCCTTACTTTCATTTTCAAGTTCCTGCCCAATTTCTGCTTCCATCTGGCGCGCTTTTATATCCTGATAGCGTAGCAATGCATTTTGCTGTTCTCGACTTAAGACCAGAAAGTTTTTTTCTACCTGCGGGCTAAGTGAAATTCTCTCTTCCAGATCTAAAAGCTTTTTATCAAGCCTGGCTTTCCTCAGTTGATTAGATTTAACTTCAGTTTCAATCGCCTGCAGCTGAGTCTGCACTGAAATATATGCCGGATTATCCGGCTGCATTTTCATCACCTGCACTTCAGTTTGCGCGGGGTTTTCTGCAATGGATTTTTCCAAGGCTTTAATTTCAGAGTCCAGCTGCAATACATCCGGGTGTGTATCAGAATACTTTTTCTTAGCGGCCGCATACTCACTACGTTTTCTGGTTAGTGCCTTTGCTAACTCCTGGGTATCCACGCCCTGACCTGTTTGCTCACGAAGACCGGTAATTTCCCGTTTAATTTTTACAATGTCCGGATGTTTTTCCGAGTACTTTGCAGATAAACTGGCATACTCGGATTCAAGCGCTTTTAGTCTTGAGGCTGGATCTAAAATAGACTCACCAGTTGCTGAACGCATATTGGTTAATGGATTAATTTGTGTAAGCTGACTCTGCAAAAATATCTGACGTTCTTTTAAAGCTCTTAATTCCGAAGCAACCGCATCCTTCTCTGACTCTGTTCGGTTGAGCATAGCTAAATTCATGGCTGCCATATCCGGCAAGCTGTCCGCATACTCTTCTTTAAATTCTGCTAATTTCTTACTCGATTCCGCTATTTTTTCTTCTAACTTAACTGTTTCATCGGTTAAAAAGGTATAGGTTTCTGCTGCTTTATCTTTACGGGTTTTTAAGTTTTCTTTCAGAAACAAAGTGGTTAACTCACCGGCCACTTTCTGAGTCGATCCAGGGCTACTCCCTTCAAAAGAAAGGCTAAAGGCAATGGTTGCAACACCCGGGCGTCCTGTTCGAGGATCCATTACATCAGCACTGATCATATTCAGGCCAATATCCTCGCGCATATCTTCTAAAACTTCTTCCGTCGTTTTACGCTTTCGCTCTTTCACATAAAGATTATACTTCTCAATTATTTGCATCAAATTCGGACGCGTCATCACACTTTGACTTATCGTCTGAATTCGCTGGGCAGCAAATGACGTCACCGTGGAACGCACCAGTTCAGAGGGTATTTCCTGCTCTTTAATTAAGATCGTTGCCGATGAGCGAAATGTGGGCGGCCATACTAATGCGGTGATTAAACCCAGCAAAAACACAATAAGCGCCGTCGCAATAATCGCCGTTTTTCTTCGGCTAACAATCGCCAGATAATCTTGAATACTTTTTTCCTGTTCTTCCATATTGATCTATCTTACTAATAAGTTGTTACGAATTTAGGCCAGTGTAAATATAAATTTATGTACACTGCGTTTGATGTGGCGTCTCTGTCGATAATACTATTTGTATAGTCACGAGTTATATACCGGTATAAAAACTGTAAATTCCAGTTCTTACTCAATCTATAGGTCAATGAGGGCTCTATGCGATACTGGGTTCTATCATCAAGAAACGATGAGGCGGTTCCACTTACTGTTGATGATTCCGTGCCATCCAGTAATAATTTAGTTATGAAGCGCTCGGTATTTTTAATACTAAATTGATAGGTGGCGCTACGCACTTCCTGGGCACCACCAAAACTGGAAGGTGAAACGGTTCTTCCACCGCTGAAACGATGGGACGCAGTTTCTGATTTACTTGTGTAACTTAAATTAACAATGGTGCCATCTTCCTGATTCGAAATATCCTCTATAACCGGTGTCACCGGAACAGTGACTGGACCTATTAACACACTGTCCGGGCACTGCCCAAGGGTCGGAGCGAATGTCGTACCCTGTGCATCACAGGCAACCGTAACACCCGTTCTAAGTGAGTCCAGCCTGCGCCCACCTAACGAAAAACTCAAATCTGATGTCGGGTTTATATTGTAAGTATAATCGAGTTGTAAAATGGCCAGATCATAGGAGAAATTGGCATCCGGACTATCATATTCTGAATAGGATGATGTAAAGCCTAACTGATGATTTTCTGCCAGCATCCAGTAGGCAACAAAACTTAAACTGTTATTATCGTAATCTGTGTAATTACGATTGGTCACTTCATCATAAGTGACCTGGGTGCTATTTAAATTAAAACGTATCTGGGAGGTCTCACTGGTGCTCCACAGAACTGATGGCGTAATAGAAAGACTTGTGCGCTCGGTGCGATCACCGATACCTGCATCAGGATTTGACGTTTCAAAATCCGTATCGAAATTAGTATTTTTACTGTAATTAGCACCCAACCGCCAGTCAGTTAATTCTGTCTGGCGCCCACCGTCAAAATCAAAAAACAGATTTTCACTATCTCCGTCTTCTATATCCTGAAATCGCGTGATTTTGGCCCGGGTATCTATCGACATATCCCAACGTTGCAGCTCTTCACCAGCAAATTTAACTCTAGGCTCCAGTGTAAAACCGGTAGACCCTTCTTTAAATTCATCGGTTCGCATTCTGACATTATCGTTATATTGACCTCTCAAAAAGAGACTCGGCTCTGATTTCCATTCCGCTGCACTGGATACGCCAGAACACAGCAGGCAGATAGCCAAAATACAGACATAAATATTTATCGTCTTAAAACTCATCACCGCAACAACTTAATAAGTTTTAAGGCACAACAACAACATCACCACTTTGCAGGATGATGTTCTGTTTTAACTTATAGCCACCGGCGACTTCATCATATTCAAATGGCATGCTCTTGATACCGGCTTTTACACGACGCAGAATTTTAATATTATTTGAGCTTGCGTAGGCATTTAAGCCACCCGCCATCGCAAGGGCCTGTAAAACATCGATATAGGAGGTTCCTACATATTCGCCGGGACGATTTACTTTTCCGACAACAAATATTTTGTTATTTTGAATTTGACGCACCGAAACCGTCACCACAGGATCCGGTATAAACTGTTTGATTTTTTCGGTGAGTATTGCCTGTAATTGTGCAACACTTTTACCCCCGGCCAGGATATCACCCGCCAGTGGAAAACTCATACCCCCGTCTGGGCGAATCAACACTTCCTGTTGCATGCCTTCTTCTTTCCAGACAGAAATAGACAGTACATCCCCGGGGCCAATTTTATAAACTGGCAGAGAAACGCCGGAACTTGAAGTTGCCCCATAGACCAATGAGGCGGATAAAAATAAAACAACAAGCCCCTTCACAAGAACCTGTATACAGCCCTTAATTGATCCAACAATCGAACTCTGAAATAACCCCTGAAAAATTTTCTGTATTTCATCTTTTATAATTTTATTCATTAGTAACCGCTAATACATATCCATTTAAATACCGCCACATAATAGGCAATCTGCGGGTTTGATGCAAAGACTTTAAAGCATTAACGACACTAACGGGTTGGGTAAGTTTTATTATGCGGACATTTGCACATTAATAGAGGGATTTAATGCGAATGTAGGCAGCTTAAAGGGTAATTTTATACCGCCTGAAGATGGCTTTAGCTTGTGCTGACGACCTCGGGTGTAATGCGAGGTGAACTGTATGGGCGGCTTAATCAGCAATTTAATTCAACGCCACCTCTTTCGGAACTCCCAGGTGATAGCCCTGCCCATAATCCACACCCATTTCTTTTAACAGATTAAGTGTCTCCTCATTTTCGACCCATTCTGCAATAACCTGCACCTTCATCACATGCCCTACTCGTACAATGGCATCCACCATCGCCCGGTCAATCGGGTCATTTATCATGTCGACCACAAAAGACCCGTCGATTTTAATATAATCAACCGGCAGATTTTTAAGATAGGTAAAGGAGCTCAGGCCACTTCCAAAATCGTCCAGCGAGAACCGGCAGCCGCGGGCCTTTAATGCCTGTATAAACTGGCCGGCTTTGGCCAGATTACTAATTGCGGCAGTTTCGGTGATTTCAAAGCATATTCTGTTGAGATCCGTGTGGTGCTTTTCAGCCATATCTAAAATATATTCGAGCAAGCCCTCATCCACTAACGAGGTGCCGGACAGGTTAATCGCCACAACTTTATCCTTACGGCTACAGCAAATGACAGACATATACTCAAACACCTGACGCACTACCCAACGGTCGATTGCGGGCATTAAATTATAGCGCTCGGCTGCCGGTATAAAGCTGTCCGGGCGTATCATAATCCCCTGTTCATCACGCATTCGTAGCAGAATTTCACAGTGTTCCGTACCAGAGCGGCTGCTTTGTATAAACTCTACCGGCTGCATAAACAGCACCATTCGATGCTTCTGCAGGGCCTTTGTGATTCGCCCGGCCCAGTGCATCTGCCCATGACGTTCCGCCAGTATAGCGTCGGATGGTTCATAAACATGCACCCGGTTACGCCCCATGTCTTTGGCCGCATAACAAGCCATATCTGCCGATGAGAGCACACTGGCAAGCAGCATATTTTCGGAACTTATACCTACAACGCCGATACTGACACCGATTTCAAAGCTTCTGTCCTGCCAGGCAAAACGAAAGTCTTTAACTGTTTGCCTGATTTTTTCAGCCACCTCGGTAGCCTTTTCCAATCCGCAGTTTTCTAACAGCAGTCCAAATTCATCCCCCCCAAGGCGTGCCAGTACATCGCCTTCGCGGATGCAGGTTTTTAATAAGTCCGCTAATTGCCTTAACAATTCATCACCGGCGACATGGCCACAGGTGTCATTAACAATTTTAAACTGATCAAGGTCCAGATAACAAAGTGCGTGGTGGCGGTTTTCTACTTCTATATTTGATAACAGATCTTCTAATAACTCTTCGAACATGCGTCTGTTTAACAGACCGGTCAACATATCGTGACTGGCCTGATAAGAGAGCTGGCGACTTAATTTACGTTCGTGACTCACATCCTGAAACACCATAACCGAACCAATGAGCTCACCCTTATCATTACGCATTGGCGCTGCGCTAGCTTCGATGGGTATAATTTGCCCATTATTTCGCACCATAGCCGAGTGGTTTCTCAACACTTCGACCTGGCGTGTTTTCAGGCAGGCTTCGGTCGGGCTGGCAATAGGCTGGCCCGTATCTTCGTGAATAAGGCGTATCGCCTGACTCAGACTAATTTCCCGAGCCTGATTTGAACTCAGCCCCATCAATCGCTCTGCCACCGGATTTAAATACTGAATAATATTATCGGAATCGGTTGTAATCACCCCGTCCATAATAGAATGCAGGGTAACTTCTGCTCGAACTTTTTCTTCTGAAAGTTCTTTCTGTGAAGCTTCTAGCTTACGTTGATGGGATAACACCTGGTCGAGCGCCTGATTTATAAATTTCGCCAAATAGCCAAATTCGTCATTTCGGCTTTCATCAAAACGGACCGTCTGGTCCTCCCTGGCAAATCTCTGTGCCGAATTAACCATTTTTAAAAGTGGTCGGGACAACACAATCTGCAATATTTTTTGCAAGATCATGCCAAATAGAAATACCATGCCACCGATAACCAGCAACATCTTTTTACGCGAATCTTTTATCGTCTCCTCAAAGCTACGCATGTATACATCTAACTGCACCGCTTCATTATCATTACCGAAACGCTCTCTGAGTATCAGCCGACCTTTTATATGCACCTGATCCGGCTGCTGCTCACCAAACTGATAATGATGACCCGCAAATTCATAACGAAATGATTCAACAGGATATTGCTTTACAAACTCAAGAAATAACTCATTAACCAAAAGGGACATGATTTCATGGTCGTAGATATTTTCACGGTGATTAAGATAGAGATTTTCCAGCTCATGTTCTACATGGATAATGTTATTATTATATTCACGAGTGAGCTGAGCTTCACGCTGCTTCAGAATATAAGTGGCAAAGAGCAGACCAACTAATACCATTCCCCAGAATACAATGCCCGTAACCTTGGCGGACAGGGACATAGTAACGGACTGATTTTTTTCATTTATTTCAGACTTTTGGCTCATTTAAACCCAAGCCAGCGTATTGCAAGTAATACGGGACACACTCCGCTCAGGCCAGCACCGAATATTGCAAAGCCCATAAACCAGGGGAAAAACCACAGTGCATCAACCAGAAAATAACCTATAAAAAGAAAGCTGGCTACAACGACTCTCCACACCCGTTCCGACTCCAGGTTGAATTTCGAATTTTCAACCAGGGCCTCATCAACATAGGCGTAGTCCTGTTTTAACAGGTGTTTGCGTATTGAGCCCACCAGCATGGGGACTCGATAATTCGTCAGGGCTTCCACAAATAAAAGAATAATCAGGCCGTATAAAGCGTAATCAACTTCGAAATATAAAACAACTAACAGCACGATGCCTATTAGCGTTCTGTAAGTTCTATCAGACATAACAACTCCCAGACTAAATTACATGATTAAACCAAATGACTAAAATTGAATGGGCAAAACGAATGGTATAAAGCGTTCGATATTATCAATTTACAAACATTAGTCCAATATATTCAATAAGTTACATGGATATATAGCAGCGACTTTATACAGGGCATCACATAAATACTCATTTGATAAAGCTCAACAGCATTATAGTGTATGGTTTAATCTTTTAATATTACCCACTATTTTTAGCACTATAAAAATGAGCATAAACTTGTTTACATAACAAAACTTTCCATGCGCAAACGCTCCCGGTTTAGCTGTAGCCATTGCAACGCGATAAGCGGAATGGCAGCACATACTCTGCCAGATGCCAGCAGATTGTGTAGCTGCCCATAATCGATAACGAAAACCTTTATATCCTCACCCTCATCCGCTACCCCGTGAACTCCTGTTGTCTGATCACTATCAACCAGCGCACATAAAACATGAATTTTTTCTGAACAACCACCGGGGCTTGAATAGAAGCTGTGTATCGGTTCAAAACTGTGCACCTCTACACCCGACTCTTCCAGGCACTCACGACGAGCCACCTCAGTAACCGACTCACCGGGCTCAACCATGCCCGCTACAATTTCTAATAACCAGGGACCTGCCTCATCGTCAATAGCCCCCACTCGAAACTGTTCTAGTAAAACAATTTTATCTTTTGATGGGTCATACATTAAAACCGCCACCGCATCTCCGCGATGAAACAGTTCCCGCTGCACTTCGATTTGCCCTCCCTGAAAAGTTTCATGTTGTATATGGCATAAATCTATTTTAAAAAAACCATTATATTTCGGCTCAGACTTAAGTAATTTCCACTTCATATTTTTCCACCTACGGCATTAATAGCTGATACTATAGAAAAATCATGTATACGCAACTACACAATTTAATTGGTCAGAAAATCACGCACAATAACCAGTTGTGCATTTTAATCGAAGTTATAGATAGTGGCCCGCTACTGGTTTTTCAGTGTCAGAACAAAAAACAGATTCAACATGACCAGCACGGCAATGCCAACCGAAAATCTCTACCCACGTTTACAATTAAATGCGTCAATGAACTTAACACTGACTTGCACCCGGTACTAAAAAATCTGCTTGATGATCAACAACATGATGCTCTACTAAAACAACTCAGTACTATCTGATTTAAATACGTTCAACACAGTCATGCACCAGAGCAGGCCCCTGATAAATAAAGCCGGTATAAATCTGCACTAAACTGGCACCCAGTTGAATTTTCTTTTGCGCATCATCCGCACTGCTAATTCCACCCACTGCAATTATCGGAATTTTTTTATCTAAATGCGCCGCCATTACCTGTAGCGAATGATCCGCCCTGTCTTTTAAAGGTAAGCCACTCAATCCACCCTGTTGCTCCGCATCGGGTAAACCTTCCACTCCTTCACGTGACACAGTCGTGTTGCTCACAATAACGCCATCAATAGCAAACTCAATAAAAGTTTTAGCCAGTGACTCAATCGCACTATCGTCCATATCCGGTGCTACCTTTACCACTATTGGAACATACCTGTCCTGCTGCTGGGTTAGCTCACGTTGCTTAAACTTTAAATCCCGTAGTAAATTATTGAGCGAGTCACCAAATTGTAAATCGCGCAGTCCGGGTGTATTGGGCGATGAAATATTAATCGTAATATAATCCGCATGGGCATATACTTTTTGCAAACAGATTAAATAATCATCCACTGCATTTTCTTCCGAGGTATTTTTATTTTTGCCAATATTAATTCCCAGCACACCCTTAAACTCGGAACGCTTAACATTCAACAACAAATTATCAACACCTTTATTATTAAATCCCATGCGATTAATAATAGCCTGTGCAGCGGTTAGCCTGAACAGACGAGGTTTATCATTGCCCTCCTGTGGCAACGGTGTGACGGTACCAATTTCCACAAAACCAAATCCACACTCAGACAAAGCCTGAAAATATTCACCATCTTTATCCAGCCCAGCCGCCAGGCCAACCCGGTTAGGAAAGCTGATTCCCATCACGGTTACGGGTTTTAATTTTGTTTTACCGAATAAAAAACTGATTAATTTAAATCTGTGGACATAGTTCAACCCTTTCAGAGACAACTCATGCGAGGTCTCCGGATTGAACATAAACAAAACTTTTCTTACGATTCCGTACGGCACTAATGCCATAATTGCTGATCCTCCGAAATTTCTATTATCATTTAACTATTCTTACAGTGAATAAAATTATAAATATAAAATCTAAATCGCCTCAAAATATTCGACTATTAATTGTGCAGATTTTTTATTCCTGAATTCATTAACATCAAGCCGGTAAGCCGCGTGAATATATCCATCACTTTCCTGCATTAAAGTTGCGGGGGCATTAAATGCAATGGCAGAAATAGGCTGCTCTGCATCCGCCGACTGTAATTCCATTTTCAAATGTTTTTCGCCAACAACGCGCCAGTCGATAACTTCAAAATCGCCATCAAACGTCGGCTCGACAAAACACTGCCCCCAGGGACCGGCATTTCTAATAGACTCAGCCAGAAGTAAACCAAAATCATCTGCATGTAACTCCCCATCAGATTCTATCACCCCCTGCAGCGCATCATCATTTAACTGTTTTTTTACCTGCGCATTAAATTCACTTTCAAACTTATTAAAATCCGCTTTCTTGATAGTCATTCCAGCTGCCATTGCATGGCCGCCAAATTTAATGAGTAACCCCGGGTTTTGGGTTGAAATAGATTCCAGCACATCCCGAATATGAAGACCTTTAATCGAACGGGCCGAACCTTTTATAAGTACTTCATTGTCATTAGCAAACACAATAACCGGGCGATTAAATTTTTCTTTAATCCTTGATGCCAAAATTCCAACAACACCCTGATGCCAGTCAGCATTGTATAAACTAATCCCATAAGGTAATTCAGTCTGGCTCATAGAGGCTTCCAGATGCTGTAGACTTTTCATTGCCTGTTGCTGCATTTGCTGCTCAATTTCCCGGCGACTTTTATTTAACTGATCTAACTGTTGCGCAATACCCATTGCCTGATTAGCATCATCGGTAATTAAACACTCAATGCCTAATGACATATCTTCCAGCCGACCCGCCGCGTTTAAACGAGGGCCAATAGCAAACCCCAGATCACTGGAAACAATGCGTTTAATATCACGTTCGGCAATTTTTAAAATAGCCTGAATTCCAACACAGGCTTTTCCAGATAACATTCGCTTTAAACCCTGGGCAACTAATATGCGATTATTTGCATCCAGCGGCACAACATCCGCTACAGTTCCCAGTGCAACTAAATCCAGCAATTGCCCCATATTCGGTTCACGAATGCTGTCATTAAAATAATTGCTTTTTCGAAGTGCCGCTCGCACCGCCAGCATCACATAAAAAATAACACCCACGCCGGCAAGGTTTTTACTTGGAAAGTTACACCCCGGCTGGTTAGGGTTTACAATTGCATTTGCATTCGGCAACTCTGCACCCGCTAAATGATGATCAGTCACCAGCACTTCAATACCCGCATCACGAGCCGCCTGCACACCCTGCACACTTGAAATACCATTGTCCACGGTAATGAGTAAATCTGGTTTATCCTGGCATGCAACATCAACAAGCTCAGGACTTAAGCCATAACCAAAATCAAAACGATTGGGCACAAGATATGACACCGCAGTATGTCCGAGCATTTTAAATGCACGCACACAAACAGCAGTACTGGTTGCGCCATCCGCATCAAAATCGCCAACAATTAAAATTTTCTGTTTCTGTTGTAATGCATCTACAATCAATGCAACGGCTGCATCTATGCCCATTAACTGATCAAAACTTATTAAGTTAGCCAGGGAATATTCGATTTCTTCAGGCGAGTTTATTCTTCGATTACTGAGTACTTTTTGCAGAACCGGATGTAAATCAGATTGCATTAGTGAATCTGATACTTCACTAAAAATTCGTTTTATTTTCTTTGTTTGCATATTACCCTTGGGCTCCGACACCGCTTTAAATTATTGCGATCTAAAATTTAACAAAATCCTGTCATCACCCGAAGTACGAAAATCCCGATCACACATAAGAAGCAATCGATAAATTCTTTTTCCAGAATTTCACTAACTGCATACGATCAATTCTGTACACCTGCCCATTACACGGATAAATTTGTATTTCATCAATTTTTTTTGAATACAGTAAGTTCATTACACGCTGTACCGGTTCTTTGCAAAACTGGGTAAGCCCCTCAAGCCATGCATCAACATCGCCATAACAAACAGATTCGTACAATGTATCAATCACTAAAACTGCGGATGAATCAATAGCTTCAAACTCATTAACCGGCCGTATCGCTTTAGCTGACTGCTGTGGCAAACTACTAGCCAACACAACCGCCATTATTTCATCAGCAAACAACTGGTTCACCTGCTTTTTTTCATCGTTAGTTGAACTAACGAATTCATCCCACAACCACAATCCATTAATTGCCAGCTCCCCCCTCGCTTCCCTGTTCTGGTTTACCTCGTGTTGAAAAAACAACATCTGCGCTTCATTAAGAATCTTACGCCACCACAATCCATCTTCAACTTCAGCTGAGTCCTGCGGCATAAAATGTTTTATATCACGACCAAGGGCATAGTCGAGCGAAGTAAACTCTAGCGCCAGGGACTTGCAGCTTTTTAAATACCAGCGATTTTCATCTGTAAAATGTAAACTTAAATTATCTTCTAAAAAATGCTGATTAAAACTATCAACTAGCAATGCCGCCTCATCACGAGTCGGCAAAACTATATCTGTACCAATTAAAACAGCATGGTCCGATTCAGCTTTAAAGTGCACCGGATCAGCTCGATAATAAAAACCTTCAGCGGTATCAATTTTATCAAATGCTGCGGTTAACTGACACAGGGATAATGCACATTGCGGATATATTAAATGAACAAGCGTTTCATAGTAAGTACTGGCCTGAATATCAGAAGATATTGAGCGCGATAAAAGCTTATTAAGCTGACTAAACTCGGCCTGTTTAAACTGCTGTTGAATATATGCGGGTAACTCATCAGCAAACGGCCCAAGCAAACCCGGCACAACAAGGTGTAATTGTTTCATTAAATTTTCGAGCGCTGCCTGACGGCTTCAAACAAACACACACCGGTTGCCACCGAAACATTTAAACTTTCTACCTGTCCCAGCATGGGCATTTTAACGAGCTGATCACAACTTTCTCGGGTCAGCCGGCGCATGCCTTTTTCCTCTGCACCCATGATTAATGCCAGCTTTCCGGTTAATTCTATATCGTATAAATTATTTTCTGCTTCACCCGCAGTACCAACCATCCAGATTTCATTTTCATGCAACTGTTTGAGTGTTCGCGCCAGATTGGTTACCTGAAAAAATGCCATACTCTCCGCTGCACCACAGGCCACTTTACGCGCTGTTGGCGTAAGCCCGGCGGCACGATCTTTGGGTACAATAACTGCGTCCACTCCCGCCGCATCTGCAGTGCGTAAACAGGCACCTAAGTTATGTGGATCAGTAACACCATCGAGCACCAGCAAAAAAACATTTTCTTTTTGCATAATATCTTCGAGGGATTTACCTTCAACTTTCGCCGAGGATTTATAGCGAACGGCAACACCCTGTGTTTTATGGCTGTCTGCCTGCTTTTGCAAATCAGTTTTTTTTAGATACTCAACTGATATGCCCTGGGATTCTGCATAATTAACCAGCTGTGTGATACGCTTATCATGGCGATTTTTTTCAACCATTAACTGAAGAATATTTATCGGATCATTACGAATAATGGATTCGACCGAGTGAAACCCAAAAATAATTTCAGATTGTTTTGCTTGCATTTTTAATTAGCTTTAGTTGGAGATTCTTTTATCTGATAATCTTGCAAAGGAGAGTCAATCGTTTGAGAACCTAAAGTCTGGTTTTTTACAGCCTGCTCAATATGTTTATCCAGTGTACCGCCAAAGTAATAAACATTACCCACACCAACCAGTCGACCGGTTAATTCCTTACCCACCGAATTAATAAACACTATCGTTGGTGTCACAATGATATTATATTTTTTTGCAAGCACATCGCCTGTTATCTCTTCACCTTTTTCATTTCGCAAATGATGATAACTTTCAATATATACCTGCCTGAATAATATTGTGGAATCGTAATCACCAGACCTGATCATTGGCAATAAAAACTCATCTTTAATAATTTCGCAGTACTCACAATGCTCAGCTGTAAACAACAACAGCACCGGCAGACCCTTTTTTTCGGCCTGTAGCTTTAACTCAGCCAGGTCTTCTAGCGTATCGATTTTCACATCAGCCTGAGCTGCATTGAAAAACAACAACAGATAAACAAAAAACAAAGACCTGACCTGAATTAAACTTGAGCTCACCTTAAAACCTAACCACTACTTCTTTTTAACTTTTTTCTTAACTTTTTTCTTAGGCGCTATTTTTTTAGACACCACTTTCTTAACTGCTTTTTTCTTAGGCGCGGCCTTCTTAACTACCTTTTTCTTAGGCGCCACTTTCTTAACTACTTTTTTCTTAGGTGCTGCCTTCTTAACTACCTTTTTCTTAGGCGCTACTTTCTTAACTACTTTTTTCTTAGGTGCCACCTTCTTAACTACCTTTTTCTTAGGCGCTACTTTCTTAACCACTTTTTTCTTAGGTGCTGCCTTCTTAACTACCTTTTTCTTAGGCGCTACTTTCTTAA
>Ga0316205_10000729_pt1 | contig 52215 bp, 52 predicted proteins | sample 3monthpyrite_MG_FD_204941 | JGI IMG/M metagenome (GOLD analysis project Ga0316205, IMG submission 204941) | Microbial mat bacterial communities from mineral coupon in-situ incubated in ocean water Damariscotta River, Maine, United States -... | ecosystem: Environmental > Aquatic > Marine >...
GTGGTCAAGTACATGCTATGCTAACGCAAACCAAGACTACGCCACCTATTTTGGATATGCATCGAGTAATCAATCCCTAACGCCCACTTCTCAACTTACTCATTGCACGTTGTCCGAAATAGAAGCTGATGATGCCTGCGAAGATGGCTTGGTCTTCCATTTGCCAGACTAGCGGGATGGCTTGTTGCAGAGTTGTAGTGTCGAGAAGCATGCTGATCTGTGCCCATTTTACTGAGGTGTAGAGTAGGAAAAATGCGTATGCTAAAACTGGGCGGACAGTGCCGTTTAGTGCGTCTACCCATGAAATTCCAGTGCTGTAGGTTTTGTATAATGCTCTGCTTTCGGCGATATCGGCTTGCACGTTTATTTCTTCCAAACGGTTGATATGCCCTTTTTCCTGTTGTTGCATTTGCAATTGCAGGATTGCCAATTCATGCTTGCGGTCGGCGGAATCACGCCATATTTTTAGCAAATCTGGAAATGCCGAACTTACGAATCCCAGCAAAGTTGCGAGTAAAGTTGTCATATTATCCTCCGTTTATAAGTTGTTTTATGCCCTGCCAAATCGCCACCAACATGCCTGAAATTGCGACTGTGATTGTCGAGCGTTTTACCCATTTCAGCACTTCATCCGAGCCTTGGCGTGACTTGCGTAAATAGACCATGTCCGCCTGCATTGCGGTGGGGTCTTCGGTGTCGATTCCGTAGCGAGTTAGTGCATCATCGATGCCTTCGCGCACGGCGCAGCGCACGGTCTTTTTGAGTTCATCATCTGTCATAATATTGCCTGTTTTTGGATTAGAAATTGCTCGACTTGGCTGCGTTGTTCATCGCTCAATGCACCCGCATAAATCAGCACATCACTGATCCATCCGAGGAATGAGCGCTGACCGCTTGTGTCATCATTGAAGAGATAGCCACCTGTGAGCAACATTCCTGTAGAATCGGCGATATCGCTATCAATCAGCGAGCCATTTTTGTACGTTTCAACATTTGTGCCGTTATAAAGTGTGGTTGAAAGCACGGCATTATCGTTGCCACTATTGAAAATTGCACCGCCATTATAGGCGGTTGATCGCAGAGAATCTGGTGCAGTTCTGGTCTGCCTGATGGCAAAAACAGACTCCCCACTTGTCGCATCACCAAACGACATCGCAGCATTTAAAGCACTTCCAGTTGTTGGGTCGGGGGTGATAATATCTGCCTTTAGAACTATAAATATGGTGAATGGGTCGCCGACCGTAATTGGATGCGAGAAGTTTAATATACGATTATTACCATCACTTTGTAGAGCTGGTTTGCCGTTGATTCCGCTACTTACATAAGTTGGTTGCTTGGCAATATCAGCCTGTGTTGCATGATTATTCAGCCCAGATTTATCTAGCCATTTACTAACCTTTCCGCTACCATCTTTGATGATGCTGGCAAGGTTGGATGCTTCCAGCCATAGCTTCAAATTAGGCACATGCCGAGGGTCAAATCCTTGCGATAATATTCCTTGAAATTCCGCTGCCAGACTATCATCAAAACTATTCATATAGTGATATGCATTCGCCATTTTACCAACTCCATGGGCCATGAGGTTTAAAATATTGGGCGGTTACTCGCACGATTCCAGCGGTGAAATTCCCTCCCGATGAGGTGAGTTTTATCGGCGTGTTTGAGTAATAGGTGATGGGATTATAGGTCATGCCGATATTCGTAGAATCTTGGCCAGCACCAATTCCAGAGCCATATCTTGCAGTGTCACCAGAGATTCCAACGCTGAATGATGTTGCTCCTGTTATTGCAGTCAGCACTCGAACATTTACCGCCATAACTGAACTTCGATCAGGCAAAACCAGCGTTGTATCGATATTTGCACCACTAACTGTGATATCCTCTTGCCAATGTTCCACCCGCAAATATTCGCCAGTGTCCTTCATAATCAGCCCGAACTGCACCCAGCTTGAGCCATCATAAGCCATGCGAGAATCCAGCGATTCCACCACCGCATCCATCCATTTGAATGGCGTATAAAACAGCCAGCCACCAGTTTGATATTGCGCGATATTATTATTCTGACCAGCAAATGCGCCAGTCGGGCTTGTGCCAACAATCACCAAATCACCCACCGCAGGACTGCTTGGAGGAGTATCGGCAACCTCCCCAACAACAGGAGTCACAAACGCATCCAGCCGATTTAGCGAATCATTATGCGTGACTTCTTTCTGCGATTGCGATTGTAAAATATAGGGTAGATTTAATCTTGATGTATTGCTCATAAGTTCCTCTAAATTGTTGCTGCTGCTGGATAACCACGTCCAACTACGGCGGATAATTGATAGATTTCTATATCGATGCTGGATTGTGCAGAGCCAAAATCCACCACTTGATCTGCAGCGGAATACGTGGCAGTTGGTGAAGTTATTTCGATTGTTCGCACTACATTGCTGCCATTCAAAATATCCACCTCGTAAAGCTCTGATTCTTCACCGAGCGGAATACCAACGCCATCGCGCCATTCACCATCAACGCGAGATCTGCGTATCCAATTTATGGTGAGATTTGCTGAACCGTCACGGCTTCCACTCACATGCACTGGAGAGAAGGGTTTCAGGTTATTACCAAGATAGGTGAAGCTGGTCTCACTTGTATTGCCCAGCGAATTTCCAACGCTGACGGTTTTATAGAACAACTCACGACCAATCAGATTATTGGCGATTGCCGTGGCATAAAGCACAGGCGTAATTAGCACAAAGCGGTCGCCAGCAACGTGACTAACGATTGCCCATTCTGTTCCTTGCCTGCCACGTAATAATTTGGTGAGTTTGTAGGTACTTTCGCCAATTAATACGGCATTCTCAAATTGCACCAACTCTGATCCTATTAGAGCTGCATTTGCACCATTTAGCACTGCTAATTCGCTGACGCTCGCCAAACTTCCAGAGGTTAAAATAACCTCAACCTCATTGACTAAATCCCAGCTTTCAAACGAACCATCTGGCAGATTGGTGATGATAGTGCCAAACGTGGCCGCACCATCAAGACCAGCCAACACGTTGAATGTATTGCCACCAGCTTCGCCACCATCATCAGAGCGATATATTGCAGCACCATTCCAATTTGCACCATCAGCTGCTACACCAATTCGTAACAAACCTTGATTCTGCACCGTATCTGTTGGCAAAGGTGGAGCGTCAATAAATTGCGTAATCGTATCTGGTACAAGCACTGGTGGAGTAAGGTTTTTAGACGTTTCTCCTGCTGGTGTGTAAAAATCATAAGAGCTTATATCCTCGGCAATAGCGGAGATTTTCATCACACCATTTGCACCGTAGCTAATATCGGTTGGGAATTGTATTTCTTCAAAGCTCATGTTATTATTTAACTCATGTATAATTATAAAAAATTAGAAAAAAACTTACTGGATTTGTTATTCTCTCTTCAGGCCACTATTCCCAAGGGAATTTACATTGAAGCAAGGGAATATATAGAGGATCACGGTGAATATGGTATTGCACTAGAATTATTGTGTGATGTGCTTTGCGAAGAAAATATATCCATAAAGCCTTCTGTTTTAGAGCGAATTAAGTCTATTTCAGATACAATGAAATTAGATTCAGATATTTGGAAACATATTTCTACTTCATAAATTCCTCCTGCCACGTTCAATTGCACGAGCCATATCAGCCGATATTTGACTTTGTGACTGGCGGAATCCCTGTACATCTGGCGTTTGAATATTCATATTTACCGTTACTGGTGCTGATCCGTTTGGTGTGATATTTAGTGGTCGATTGCCTGCGAAAGCCAGCTCGGGGCCACGCTCTCCGACCACACCAAATTGCCCAGCTTTTAGAGTTCCTCCATCGGCGAAGAACCCGCCAAATGCAGAAGTTATTCCTGATATTATCCCGCCGAATCCGCCAGCAGAACCACCACCTTTGCCACCGAAGAAACCTCCGATAGAACTCATTAAGCCACCGAGCAAGCCACCTTCACCACCAATGCCTAAATCTTTCATAGCGGATTTGAGTAGCATTTTATTGACATCGGAAAGGATGTTTTTTGCTAGATCGCCAAAACCGTTAAATTTACCACCAACGATATCAAGTGAGTCGACCAACCGACCTTCGATAGACTCTCCCAGCCGTTCAAAATCCTTGTCTATTTGATCAGTAGTTTTCTTAGATTCATTCTTTAGTTTGTTATTGGCATCATCGGTTTTTGAGGGTTGTCCTTGACCTCCAGCTGATGGCTTCTTGAACAAGTCTGCCAATGCACCAGCTTTGCTAGAATTAGCCTGTACAATTTTATCGGCTGCTGCACCTATTTCTGCATCAATTGCAGAGTTAAACTTTCGAGCCTCAGCCAGTGCTTTGTCAAAGGCATTACTCATCGCATCAAGCAGGCCAGTTTCCAGCACTGCCTTGGTATTTTCAAAGGATACACCGCCTAGAGGATCTTCAATGAAAGCTGCTAAATCCTTGCCCAGAGCCTCCAATCTAGCGGAGATTGTGTCACCGAATGCAGCGAATGATCTACCGACCCCATCAAATACGGCGATGAATAAATTACCGAATTTTACCACCTCCGCAATTAAGGCTTTAAACGCCAACCCAAGCGGATCAATTGAGGCTGTTATCTGTTCTGCAAGCCACTTCACTGCGTTGGCAATTCCTGTTAACATTGCTGTCAAACCAGCGTCACCTATGGCTTTAACAAGTTTTGAGAAGCCATCACCCATGTTGGATAATGCGACATTTAATGTGTCAGCTTGTTCCTCCATCGCACCAGCAAACTGTACATCACCAATAGATTTTAGGAACGCCTCAATTTCTTCTGCATTTTTGCCAACAGTGGTTTTAATTCCCTGAAATGTGAAGGTAACCTGATCGCCTTGAGATTTGGATTTTATGCCGAATTCTTTCAGCCTCTCAAACTCGCCAGTGGCTGCATCAGCAACGGCTTCAATCATCTGATTAAGTGATTTCCCCATCGCAGTTGCGGTATTACCATAGGAAGTAAGCGCCTCTGCAGAAGGAGTCAGGCCAAGGGCTTTTAGCTTGATAAATGCAGCGGTTACTTCCTCCAACTGAAATGGCGTAGTTGCTGCAAATTCTTGGATAAAACCAAACGCCACCGCGGCGTTGTCAGCAGAACCAGTAATGGTACGGAGCGATGCCTCCAGCTTCTCAAATTTGGTGATTGTATCAGTAATTTGCTTACCGACAAACGCTGTTGCCATCAGCCCACCAATACGATTCAAACCACGCCCCATCTTGCTAAAGCGCCGATCCATATTATCAACGCCCTTATTAATCTGGGAGAAGGCTTTTTGGGTCTTATTAACCGCTCTGATGGTGAATTTTGCTTCTGAAAAGCCCATTATTTTACCTGTAATTCAAAAAATGCTAGCCATTCCATAAACTGTCTTGTGTCCATGGATTCGATTTCTGTAAGTGGGCGACCTAGTCTTACCGCTAGTGCTAGCTGGTTTCTGCGGAAGTGATCGCTTCGGAGTTTCCCGCGGTTGTCGCAATATCTCCGAAGAATCTGGCTTCAATTTTCTCGGCAATTCTGCTGACGACTTTGTAATCTGCCTCCTGCAATAGTTTGTCACGATCGGTCAGAGAAAATAGCCGTTTACCGTCCTTATCCCGAGATTTAACGATAATAATATTGGCAGCCTGTTCTATATTTGTAGCTTTTTTAGAGGCAATCTTCTGCATCATATTCACCTCTGCCATCGTCATTGGCAGGACATGAATCTCCGTATCCCATTCAGGAACATGGATAATCAGCAGTTCTTGGCTTGCGTAATGTTTGGTAACTTGATTAATAATGCTCATAATTTTATCCTTAGATTACGGTTGATTCGGTTAATGCACCTGTGCCAGTGAAGCTAAAACTGGCTTCCACCAAGCCATCAAACGATGCGTTGTAGGAAATACTGGTTATAATTACGTCACCGCTCCAATAAGTATCGCCGCTAACATTTCCCTCGGGATATAAATTTAACGTGACGGTCGCACCTGCGGAAAGCGAGCCTTGCCCGAGCGTGTCTGTTTCATCCCAAAAGCCGTCAAAACTGCCCGAGAAACTCTTGATAGTGGCTTGGTTTTTTCGCCAAGATGTGCCGATTATTGATACGTCAACGGTGTCGGAACTGATCTCCATTGACCATGATTTTATTTCTGCGATTTGGTTTGAGCCTGCAAAGACTTTCCCCTCGCTGCCAGCGTGAGTTGCCATGATAGTTCTCCATAAGTTGGTTAGATTAATGTTTGTGGGGTGTTTTCTTTGACCGCATATAATACGGCGAATGTGAGCGTAATCACCGCAATGGGCTTTTCGCCTTCATCGGAATATTGAATTTCTGTGGTGCTAAGTATGCTATCTTTTACCAGCCCACCAGGGGTTGGATCATTGCCAATTATCTGCTCTACCTCCAATGCAAGGCCATCCGCCGTTTCATCTATATTTGAGTTAGCTTTAACGTAGACTTCAATTGTTAGCTGAAGCTCCCGATGCTGAGTGCGAGGCTTTGACATCGACATCTGATCGCCCACTGATTCCTGCTTTGTATAAATCAGAATTGCAGGGAGTTTTGGGTCATCCAGCGGATAAATCCTCGACTCATAAACCTTGCTTCCAGCCGAGGTATTATTCAGCAGCAACGCCGTAACAGCATTGCGGATTTGTGTACGTGCATGTGTCATAATTTCTCCAATATAAGTTCGATGATTCCTTCATTATCAGGGCGGATATTGATGACTTTATAATTTACACCAGCAACCGTAATCGCATCACCAGTGGCTATTTCAGGAATGTCACCTGAGCGAACCGAAAGCACAGGATGCGTTGTCATCACATCCACACTTCCGCTATTCACAATTTCGGTAAATTCCTGCAACATGCCAGCGATAGAGCGAGCGATACCACCACTTGGAGTATAGGTAATCGCTCGCCCATCAAGGGTTTGCAGAAGCGATAAATCACGCTCCTGCATGTCATTAATGAAAGTCATAAGCCGACATTCAGTAGGATATTGACATTTGCATCACCTGAAGCTGCTGCCGCTGCTGCGATTCCAACGAGCGTGTTTGCGGTTGCAGTAGTGGTCAATTTATTGGCAGTCCCATCCCAATAAAGCTTCGCACCCTGCGTCACAGCACCAGTCGCTTTCACCACGCTGAACACACCAGTGACATGCACCGCGCCAGTTTTTCCATCGGCTATATCAGTTTTTGCGATTGCTCCGATAATACCGATTACAACGAAATCACCTGAACTCAAAGACGAGCCAGAAGGTGTATAATTGAGGCTCTTTCCCTCTTGTATATAATTTGTAGCCATAGTTTTTCTCCTTATTAATTAGTTGATTAGAATTTTTATTACCCACCGTTTTTATACATGGTACGGAATTCAAGTGGTGCAGCTGCGGCATCAATGCGGACTTTATATTCCACGCCATCAATGTTCCAGCCATCCTGCTGATCTAAGAATGGCGCTGCAACTCCATCAAGATATCCCACCTCAATTGTATCGAAGCGATTAGGGTCAGCCAACAAATACCAAGATGTAGTTGAAGCCGTATCCAACCTTGCATCGACAATAACTTCAGCAGCATTTCGCACAGGGTTTGGCTTGCGAGAATTTGCTTGGGCAGGATCGGTTTCAGACATCATCAATATTTTTGCTGTATCCTCCAAAGCTGCAGGGACCAAGAAAAATGAAGGACTGATATTCAACGTTGCAACGCCATCTTTCTGCGTTCGCATTTTTGTGCGTCCAGCTCCGACAGTCGCTGCAGATGGAGCAGCTCCTGAGCCTGCCAGATTACTGTGATTTGCGTGAAAAAGTGCCGTCCCATCAGACATTGTCGGGTTGGCGGTGATAATGCTAAATACGAGATCACCAACTGTACGAGCTGCAGCTCTACCCATCTTACGAGGAATTTCGGTAAATGCTGAAAGGTCATCATTAATAATTGCTTGACGAGTGATAGAAAACAGCTTGCCATAGGTTGCCAGTTTAATGGTTTCGGAGCGTTCTCCGATGGTTCCATGCTTAAATTCTCCGCTTTCTGGAATTTCGTCCAGCTGACCAAACTCGCTAAGCCCAACTCTATCATGAGTTTTGAAGTCTGATACCACACCTTTTCTAGTGAATTTATCAAATACTTCAGGTGCTTCTTCATAACCTTTTAGCACTGCTTTATTTGCAACATTAGCTAGTATTGCACCAAAATCGCTTGAGCTATGAGTAAATGCACGACCGACCAATTCCCTCTTATCCATAAAGTTGGTATTAACATTACGCAATTCTAAAGATTTACGAGCCATTTCTAAGAGTGTATAACCATATAATTCGCTGGATTTTGCATCTTTATCGGCGATACCAGATCTAAATGCGATCGCATCACCAGCAGCACGAGAGAATTTATCAGACTCCGAATCCCCCATCTCAACACGCATAGAAGTTGCGGCTGGCTGCTCCTGCTTTCCTATTGAATCTAGCAGAAGTTTACGAGCCTGATCGATGGTTACATAAAAATCATCAAGGCATTTATCCCGCACTTCTACATGCTCAGAATGATCATCAAAAATACCACGAATTTCAGTGCGGCGTTTTTGTTCCAGCTCCAGAGCCTGCTTAGCTCCTTCGCTACGCACCGCATCGATATCGACTTCTAGTGCTGTGTTTTCTAGTTTTTTAGGCATAGTTCTTTCCTCTTTGTTTGGTTTAAGGTTTTGGTTAGGTGGTGGGGTAATTTCATCCGAGCGACCGATCCCAACAGTCGCATCTGCAGGAATATCCACCAGCGATATCTCCATTGGAGTCCAACTGGTGACACGATATGTATCGGGCATTTCCTTGTTTTCTTCGGATATCTCTCGCTCATTGATACGATAAGAAACAGAAACATTGCGCAAGATTCCATCACGAACATCCTGCCATATTCCTTCAACCTCCGAGCGTTTACTCAAGCGAACTTCTGCATGACCACGACCATTTTCTAGCCATGCACGCTCTACAACTCCGATATGATTGTCACGATGAGAACGATCATGGTTATAAAGCAGAGGTGCAGAATTATTGAGGCGTTCCAAGTCAGCCTCCGATCGCTCATGCCCTAAAACCTCCACCCATGGCTCGCTGAAAAAACTGTTTCTCGCAACAGGTTCTTCAGAGGAAAAAGAAAGCCGCACTAGGCGACTCTCTTCATCAATTATGGATTCTCTAGTGAAATTAATCGTCCTCGTCAGTAGTTCCTGATTCGTTTGATTCTGGTTTTTCGTCTGTGTTGTTTTCTTTGGCATCGTTCTGCTCCTTTGGTTTTTGGTTACTTGTATTGAAGGTAATTCCAGCTTCTTTTTCTTGCTGTTTTTCCTGCTTGATTTGCTCAAAAACATCCTGTGGATTTCCACCACGTTCACGAATCACCTGCGCTCTGGTTTTGAACCCAGCACCAACGGCAATCATTTCCGCTTCACCTTCTTTCTTCGGGTCAATCCACGGCATGGTTGGTCCTTGGAAACTTGCCTTTTTGAGGGTGCGTTGGTTGATGCTATTTTCTGGAATCTTCAATTGCCCAGAGAGCACCGCCATCTCAACAAATCGCTCCCAAATCGGGCGGACGCAGCGTTCAATAAAATAATCTCGCAGCACTGCATAATGGACAGATTGCTCCACCAGCTCCTGCCTTTGTGCGGAATATGTGCCGTTGTAATCTTTGGATATGCTGGAAAAACTGGTGCAAGTTCCTGCTGCAACGGCTCGAAGTTGCGAGTTTCTGAACTGTTCCAGCATTGTGTTGGGGCGGTTGCTATCGATCATGCCAACTTCTTCACCAGGAAGCAGATTGTCAAATATCATCCCAGGCTTCATGCTCATTAAGCGATTGCCAGCATCATCAACATTCGCACCACTAAGCGGAGCATCAATATTCTTGCGGATATATGCGCAAATTGAGGCTGCAACTTTTGCTGCCATCCGCTCAGAAAGTTCGTAATCCTTCACATCTTCCAAGCGAGTTAGAACGCTGGCAAATATAGAAACACCACGAGTTTGCCCAATTCTATCAGCAATTTTAAGATGGATAATTCGCTTAGATGCATATCGCACCGTGTCTTTTCTAGTGATTAAAACATGCGAATCACCAGGATGTTCCTTGTGCAAATAATAGGCTTTTGGCTTCCGCCAAGCGTCTTTTTCTACACCGTGAATGATACGTTTTTTCTGATCATTTAGATCAAACGGCAAATAATCCGCCTCGATCAACTCCAGCGAATATGGCACTAATGTTCCATGATTTATGGACTTGCTCGTACCTTCAATATGTTTCAAAAGCACCTCACCATCCCGAAACCAGCATCTCACAAGCAAGCGCAACATATGATTCCAGTGATGCTCCCAAGTTACTTCTGGAAATCGCACCCATTCCTCCCAAAGCTCCTGCAGCTGGTCATTTATCGGTTTTGCCAATTCACCATCAGCGGTTTTTACTTGAGGTTCAACGGTGATTCCACGCCCGATCACATTATTGACCAGCACATTAAGAACACCTCTTGCTAGATCGTGATTCTCATCCATATAGCGAGCTTGCAGGCGGAGGCTTTCACCAGCTCGCTCAACAATTGCATCACCTGATCCGCTATCGGTTTTCTTCTTTCGCAGGCGGGAGGGTTGTGCTGCTTCATAGGCTCGTTGTGACTCTAAGATTTTGCGAGCAGTATCTCTGCGCAATGCTGATTCTGGCGAGAAAAACTCTATGGTCTTGTCAAATAAATTAGACATCTGAAAAATCCGCTAATGCTGCTTGTTGGTTTTGGTTTGCTGATTGCAGCGTTGCCAACCTCCGCTCCCAATACTGAATCTGCTCCCTAATTTCCTTTGCGTTAGACATGGTGAGGCTGCGCCCATTCATCGAATAACTCTGCCCTTTGGCAACGGCTAAATCCGCTGAAATCCAAGCGTCCAGTGCAGTTTGCGCTGTAGTTGTTGTTATGCTCATTTCTTTACCTCTATTGATTTAATAATTGCTTGTCCGATAATTTCTGGAATCTGCGGTACTACTGCATTTCCGAGGGATTTAAGTCTGTCCACCCTTGCGGAAAACCCATGATCTTCTCGGCAAATGAGGGGTTTAGGTATATCGGATCGGTCGAAGTAGTCCGTAACCCTTCGGACATCTTTGCACCACGAAAATCCTTGCTCCCGATGTATCGACTCCGCCCCGAACCCTTGTGTTCGTTGGCTGTCATGGTAGGAAGTAACCTCGCCAGCCGAGCTAGTCCCACGCTTCCGACCGTTCCTTGAGCATTGATTTTCCTCGGCATTCCTGTGCTTGTTATGTAAAACTTGTCGTTCTTGCCGATTATCGCTCCCTGTTTGGCATCGCTCGCCATCGGGGTTGGGAGCAGGGCTGCACAATTCATTGCTTGAGGTAGTTTTGCTCCGAATTTTGTGCCGGTTTTCCTGCTGGTCCTGACAAAGCGATTGTTCTCGTAGCTCACTGTCGCTGCCTTGTCGCCGCCGATCACATCGCACGCTCGAGGAGTTGGCAATAATCCACACTCTGTCTCTTCGATGGGGCGCTCCGACGGCGCAAGCTGGAATAATAAATGGTTGCACGGCGTAGCCTTGACTTTCCAAGTCAATTTTCGTGCGTGAGAATGCCAGATTAACGAAGTTAGCAACGTTTTCACCAATGATCCAAGCGGGCTGGATTTGCTGTATAAGTCGAAACATTTGCGGCCAGAGGTCGCGGTGATCTTGCGTTCCTTTCTTCCGTCCTGCGACTGAAAATGGCTGGCAGGGGAATCCACCGCATATGAGATCGATTCGCCCTTCGTAAATAAGTCGTCCTGCATCGTATAATTTCCCAACCTCGTAGCTTAGTTTTCTGATATCCGTTGCAATTGGAATATCGGGCCAATGCTTATGCAGCACCTTCTGGCAAAATGGCTCAATCTCGCAAAAGGCAATAGTGCGGAATCCTGCTCGATCCAGCCCAAGAGAAAACCCACCTATGCCTGAGAATAAATCCAGCACGGTGAGTTTTTCTTTCATAATTTAGCCCTAGTTAAAATTCCAATCGTCATAGCCCATCCAATTACTGGATTTTTGGCTGGTTTGTTGTTGTGTTTCTTGGGCTTGCAATCGTTCTCGTTCCTGCTCCTGAGCTAAAGCATCAAGGTTAGGATTCAGAATATGCAACGCTGCTAAGCCATAAACTCGGCAATCTAACGCTTCATTTCGCTTGCCCTTTTTTAGAACCCACACACGAACAGGGTGACCATTTACAAATTTTGTCTGAATCCTCTCTGCCGTTAATTGCCTGAAATATTCCTCTGGGTAATCAGATGGAAAATGGCAATAACCAGCACCAGGCTGATGGATTTTCAACCTCGAATAAATCATCTGTTTTGCAGTATCAGTACCGAGCGAGAACAGCTTCACTCGTAACTTATTTGACTTACTAAACTTGCTCACCAGCGGTTTTCCAATCGCCGATGCACCCTTAATCGCAAAGATGCGATTATGCTCACGAGCTTTGCAATATTCGTAAACTTTCTGCGTGTGATGCCCGCCAGTATCAACGCATGCAGCACCAACCGAAAGCACACGATCATCGCTAGTTTTTATTGTCTGACCGAGCATTTTATCAAGATCATTCCAGACTTTATCTTGCGCAGGATCGCCATGTATAACGTGATATTGCAACGACCAGCTTTCCTGACCTAAGCCCCAGCCGATGATTTCTGCCTCCAAACGATCGTCCTGAACATCAACGCCAGCCGTCACCACCATCACGCCTTCTGGTGCGATTCTGCCCCAGTTTTCCTTACGTTTTAGCAAACCTGTCGGGTCGATTCCTTCCGTTGCTTCCTTCCAAGTTTCACCGAGCGAAGTATTTACCCAAACCTTCAGCGTTTCAGGCAATCGCTTAGCTTTTAGGAAGTTAGCCACAATCTCCGACCATTTAACCCACGGCGAATAAAGCTCTGAAATATGAAATCCTGCGATACCATCAAGTTCGGCTTCAGCTCGCCATTCTCCTTGGCTGATCATCCAAATTTTATCGCTCTCACGCAGTTTGGCTTTGCAATGCTCACATTCATAATAGGTGCTATCGACATTCTCCTTATCAAACTTAATCCTGCCCCAGCTAAGCACCTGAAATGTTCCGCACTGCGGGCATGGCACGAAATATTTACGTTTGTCACTCTGTTCATAACGAGCTTCAATCTTGCTTTCACCCTCAATTGTGGGTGTAGATGCGGTCACCAGCAACCGATTCCAAAATGTCGTAGTTCGCTTATAAGCCAACGAACCAGGATCACCCTCCGTGCCAGCCGAGTGCGGATAGCGATCCTCCTCATCCAACAGCACAATCCGAATCGGACGGCTCGCAAGTGATGCGGGGCTGTTCGCACCAGCCATCGTGATGTGGCCACCAGTAAATTTCTTGTGCAGCAATGTGTTATTACTATTGCGACTTTTTGGATCGCCAAACAAATTATAAAGCTCAGGCGTATCCCGAATCATCGGGGCTAGGCGATCCTTGCTCCAAGTTTCTGCCATATCCAAAGTCGGCTGAATCAGTAGCATCGGCGAGGGGTCTTGATGCGTAAAATACGCCAGAATATTATTCAAAATCTCCGTCTTGCCAATCTGCGAGCTGGTCATAAATACCACCTCGGACACACCATCCTCATTAACAGCATCCATCATTCCGCGCTGATATTCTGCCCGTGCAGTTTTCCAACTCCCCGGTTCGGCGCTCGCTTCAGGGCTTAATCTACGATATTTATCCGACCACTGGCTCACCGTCAGATTCGGCGGTGGAGCTAGCACTTTCATCAGTGCTTGGGTCATCTGCAGATATGTCTTCAACGGTGATTTCATATGCTGCCAATTCCTCCAATGCCTCGTGGATTGCTTGTTTCAGGAACTTTTCAACGTCATATATCTCCACTAAATTTACAATTTGATGAGCCGATTTTGTAGGAAGCCCCAGCAGCTTCGCACGACATGCTGACAAAACCTGAATCCAATCAGATTCCACCCGCTCAACCGCCACCAAAGCCCCAGACTTTTCCGCCAACTCAATCTCCGCCATATCAGCCTGAGCTTTGAGTAATCTCGCACGCTCGTCATTTATATCGGCGGACATTTTACTACCACCGCCACCAGGCACTCGCTCCTGCAGATAGCGGATATAGCTAGTTACGCTCGCAATTAGCTCATATTGTCCATGCGATGCTTTTGGAATAACGCCATCTTTTGCCAGCTGCTGAACCCGAGTTGTGGTCAGATTCAGAATCGCAGCGATAGTTGCGACAGGAAGTAATGTTGAAGCCATGTCTTGTCCTATTTATCAGGATTTAGGAGTTTTGCTGTTTGCCCTGAGAATTCCTCCCACCGTTTCACAATCACATCGCAGAATTTAGGCTCTAGCTCTAGCAACCGAGCGGAGCGTCCGAGCTTTTCGCAGGCGATTAAGGTTGAGCCGGAACCACCGAACGGATCAAGAACTATATTGGCTCGCTTGCTGGAATTGGTTAGGAAATGCTCAATCAGGGCAACAGGTTTCATAGTTGGATGAAGTTTATTACTCAGCGGTTTGTCAATCCTCACCACCGATAAAGCGACTTCTTCAATCTTGATATTCTTGCCTGAAAGCAAGTATATTTTATCATCAATAGTTAGCTGATATTTATCCTTCTCAATTTCTTCAATCGGAATAGCACTACCAACCTCCACAACGCTTTTCTTGGTTCTGCCAGCATACCAACTATGAGATTTACCAGTTTTCCAACCGTATAAAATCGGCTCGTGCATCTGCTGATAATCCAGCCGTCCCAGCACAAACTGATTCTTTTTCCAAATCACGCAAGATGAAATCTTGAACTTCGCATACTCCAGAGCCGAGCGGAAATTTATCGCCTCCTTATCACCGTAACAGACATAAAAAGCAGCACCTGCAGCCAACACATTATGCATGCAACAAAACGCCTTCTGCAGAAAATAGAGAAAGTCCGCATCACTCATCGCATCATTGGCAATTTTACCAGCAGAGCCTTGGTAATCTACATTGTATGGAGGGTCGGTAAAAACCATATCCACCGATTCATCACCCAGCAATTTGCTATAACAGGCGGAATCCGTAGCATCTCCACAAAGCAGGCGGTGATTGCCAAGCTGCCAGATGTCACCAGTTTTGGTGATAGGGTCACCCAGAACTTCTGGCACAAATTCCTCTGCCGATACCATATCATCATCTTCAAGCGTAGCCAGCAGGCGATCAATATCGATAGAATCAAAAGCAGTTAGATCCAAATCAACACCTTGCTTCTGCAGCTCTTCCAACTCCAGAGCCAGCAATTCTTCATCCCATTCGGCAAATTCCGCAGTTTTATTATCAGCCAGCCGATAAGCCTTGATTTGCACATCACTCAAGCCAGTGGCAATATGAACAGGAACTTCCTGTAAGCCCAGCTGCTGGGCAGCCAACAAACGAGTGTGCCCAGCAATAATAACCATCCGCTCATCAACAACTATCGGCTGACGAAACCCATACTCCTTAATCGATCCAGCAACCTTACTCACAGCCTCCTTATTGACCCTAGGATTGCGAGCATAGGGAATCACTGCGTCAATCAACACATTCTTTATATCCATTTCATAAACCTTTGAATTAATGTTAGAAATTTCAAAACAAAAACGAAATGAGCCATTTTGTTTTGTAGCTAGGAAAACCCCGGGCTAGCCCTGTACCCGTAAGGCACACCCCCGAAGAGTACCTTCGCATCGGCGGGCAAAATTAGCGACGAAACATCCGCTTCACATAGAAGCTGAGATTGCGAGCGAACTCTTTGGCGAAGCGATCACGCACCACCTTCTGCATGATCTGATCATTCTTCTGAGCCTTGAATAACGCCTCAATCCCCGGGCCGAACATCATACGAACAGGGCTGCGAGCCTTGCCCTTGCGGACATAAACCGCAGTCTTGCTATCACCAGAACGCCGAGGTGCAATGAAGGCTTGCTTATAACTCTTCCTCTGCCCAAAAATATTCGTCCGCACCAGCCCACGCTTACCACCAGCCTGCTGAGTCGGCTTCTTCGATCCCACCACAAACTCAATCATCTGCAGCCCACGACCATGTGCCACCAGCGTTGCCCAGAGCTGCTTGAACGTAGCCTTGCGAGTAGTAATACGCCGCTTCACACCAGCCTGACGACTGCCCAAATCCTTCGAGATATTTTTAGAACTGGCAGTCTTGCTCCGCTCCGCCAACGTGTTGAGAGTACGAACCGTAGCCTTCGGCGCAGCCCGATGTTCCAACACAGAGAGATCACGCTGAAGCTTCTGTAAGTCCTGCTGGATGCTGATATCTAGGGTCATGATTCTATTCTGGGACTGACAATGTTACTTCGTGGAGAGGCGCAACTTCAGCGTATACTTCCTTATATTGTTCTGAATCTAATAAGCCGTACTTGGTTTTAAATTCGATAACATTTATTTCGTCGTTAATTTCCTTGCCTTCGTAACGCAGTGTTCCGAGTATTAGCTGTTGTTCACTCAACATACCTGAGAAAATAAAGTTAAATATTGCACCTGCATTTTGTTCGTCTTGCTCTTGTTGCAAAGGAGAGTCGATTATTAATGGACAATGAACAAAAGAATTAAATTTCTCCATTGTGTGTAGGAGGCTGATGTATTGAGCTAATAGTGAACGTGGTAAATCACTTCCCAGAGCATTATTTTTTATCACTCTCTCTGGATTTTTATAGTCGTCTTCTGTTAGCACATGTACATTAAGTTTATTAAGGGACTCCTTCATCTTTGCTTGATAAAAAGAGACAATTTGTTTTTTTAGCTCCCTATCTATCTTTGTATTTTCTTTTAAAGATTCTATTTCATTGTCAAGCTCAACTTGTTGGGCATTAATTGCATCAATGTCCAAAGCAATTGATCCCATCATATCTTTGTAACCTTCAGATTTGATGATTTCAGCAAGTGTTATATTTTCCTTATTACGTTGAAGAAGGCTCTCTACTGATGAGAGTTCTTTCGAGATCGTAGCGTATTCAATATTTAACTCATCAAGTTCATTCTCCAATAGAATCAATTCCTTCTTTTTCTGGTCAATGAGGTTAACAGAGTAGTCCATATCATCCAGTAAGCCAAAGCGCTCACTAATAGAATTATTGAACTCAGTTCCACAGGTTGGACAATCAACAACATCAGGTGTAACTGGATTTTCAAGGTACTTATAATCAGATTCAAGTTCTCTTATTGAGGACTCGAGAACATTGATTTCACCCTCAACGCCAAGCTTTTTGTTTCTAATGTTTTTTATTAAGCTCAAGTGATTTTGTTGCTTGGAGTATATCGCGTTATATTTTTCAACAAGCTCTTCAAGTTCTTTTTTGAATGCTTTAGGGTCAAGGTCAACTTTCTGAACCTCTTTACGTGATTTGTATTTATCTCTTACGCTTACGAGCGCTGATTTTTCAGCACTAAATTCAGCAAATTTTTCTTTTAATGCATACAGCTGACTAAGTGCATCATAATATGTTTGAGGCTTAATACCAAGGTGGTAGTCAATCATCTCTTTTCTGTAATTTTTAAATCTTTGTAAACCAGAAAAAGACGACCAGCTGCTATTCCACCCTTCATCCTGATCAATGTAAAAAGGCAGAAAGTAGTACGATGGACTCGGTGTTTGCATTTTTCCATCTTTTGCCTCAAGCTCAATATTGAACTTAAGAAACTTGTTTATTCTATGAGCTATGCCTTTATCACCAGTAATACCTTGGTGTCGGCTAATTAAATTTTTCTTTGAATCAAAAAGACCAAAATACTTCTCATCTCTGACGATGTAGTAACTGGCGTCACCAATAGAGAATTTAGTACAATAAATAGGGTTAGCTTTTCTCCATCTATTGTTATTAAGCTGAGGGGCATCAGCTCATAGAGAATGATAGAGTGATTTGATGAGGGTGGACTTACCAACATCATTTTCCCCCAGAATCAGATTCTTTAACGGGCTGAACTTTACGCTCACTGCCTTTTTCTCGGTCTTTGATAGAATCATCATTTCTTCGAAAAGGAGTTTTTGCATAATTTTTACCCAGCCTTAAGTTTCTTACTAATTTTCTAAAGTTAAAGTTCCTCATGAATTACCAATACTGTTAATGCACAAATATATTCTTTGTTACGATAAGGTGGAGGCAATAGATTTGATTTAGTTAAATCATCAAAAACCGTCTCCAAAATCTTTGCGATATTCATAGAGTCAAGATCATATTTTTTCAATATATCTCTTATGTTTTTTTGAAGTGTGTTACATTCTTTGTTTGTTGGGTCGTTGAAATCTGCCACAGCCGATGCTAGTGCTTTATCAAACCTTATTAGTGCCATATCTGACCAGCCTGATTGGGATAACCTACTTTTTATAGGAGCTATGTCAGCGGTATTTCTATGCTTTTTACTAATTTCATTGAGTGTCTCATCAATAAATGATTTTCCTATACATTTTTAGAAATCAGCTGTTCTACAGTGCTTATCTGCTCTGGAGGAAAGTTATTCTTTCTGGTAATTTCACCTTGAACCAGCCTTAGCCAAGTAGCGACATTATAGGAAAAATTTGCTCCAAACCTTTCTTCAAATAGCTCCATTGCTTTGCCGCGCAAAAAGGTTTCAATTCCATCGACAGGAATGTCTGAAACCCAAAAAAACAGAGCATCTAAATGGTTCTTAGTATAGTCCGAAAACTCTTCCTTCATTTTCAGGAGCAGCTTTGCTTTATATTTCTCATCAAGCTCTCCAGCACATAGATTATCTGCACCAAACTCAAAAGCGTTATTGCTTACCAGTATAAAGCGAATGCTTTGGGCTGATTCTAACCCCTCTGCATTCTGCAGCATTTTTCCAATTATTGAGCTAGCATCATTTTTTCTCTGAGTAATGGATGCAAGCGTTCGAGGTTTTACAGACTTTGATGTCTTGACCTGAATAAACTCAATTTTCTCTGGCGACATCTCTTTATCAAAGAATACAACATCATCATGGAATTCAAATGCCACAAGATAATCGGCGTTAGCCTGATGACGATCAATCAATTCACAAAATGCCCAGTTCTTCTGATAATCAAATCTAGCCGCAGTTGTAGCACCAGCGGTTTCTCTCTGGGGCTTTTTAACTACTGCACCTAGCAATCGATCAGACATATAAGTTAACTTTATTGTTACATAACGTGTATTCCATACAATAACCAAATTATTTTTTCTATACAGAAAATAATTGTTAATAAGATGAAATTTATAAAAAATATTCTTAATATAGTTAATTTGATACTATACAGTTTGCCTATGCAAAAAAATATCATTTATAAAGTAATTTTATACCATGATTGTATTTCTATCCATGGATAATGATCTCGACATGGACAAAGCTTTTACATCATCTATTCGCCCATGATCAAGACATTGTGATATAAGAAGCTGATTCTTTACGCCAAGACTATAGATAGCCAGAATATAATTTCCTACATTTATCTCCATTTTAATATGATGATCTGTGAGAAATAAGATATCAGGAAGGGCATAAAACTTAAATGCACCATCATGCTGCTTGCGAATATGGATAAGGCATTGTTAATACTAACAACCGTGTGTTCGAACAGGTTCTAATAACGTCCTGCAGGGTGCGCCATTTTTTAGATTGCCAGGCGTAGCTATACAATCTAAAAAATTTTACAACTAGGATGAGAACCGTTATGGTTCGACATATGACGCAGACGAACATAGTGAAACGAGTAATTTGCAACGCAGAGCTTTAGCTCAAGTTAATCCTCTAGGATGCACCATTCTCCAATATCGTAAATACGAAAATTAATGTATACTCTACTGAAACGGCTTCAGCTGATTGATAATCTATTTTCTAATCATGCTTAGTTATCCACCAGTGATACACACCAATATTTATGATAAGCTAATTAAATATGGTACGATAATTATGATGGTATTATATAGAAAATCTTATAACAACAAGACATAAATAATTACTACAACAAAGAGAAGAAAATATGAGTAATAAGCCAGTAGAAGAAACTGAAATGCCTGAATTAATTGATCTTCCAGTATATCGTGAAGATTACATCAGTCAGGAGCAGGTAGATAAAGCATGCAGGCTGTTATGGAAGGAAAAACCCTATTATGTTCAAGATTTAATAGATGAAGAAAGAGGTGGCCGCAGAGATAATCCTATACAAATACATGGTATGCACAGGGTTATGAGTAGGCTTGGTTATTTTTTTCGTGAGAAAGAAGAGAGCGGTGAACTTAATAAAATCTCTTACACGGGTATGGTGGATTTAATTTATGAAACAGAGCGTAGAGTAAGAATTGCCATAGGGCTTGATGATTTTAAACCTATAGGCCACCCGATTGCACCTACACCTCATGGGCCCTTCCCGGAAATTGGAGATGTAAAATATCATGTTTTGAAGGACGAGCCTCACATTAGAGAATATTCAGACTATGACAATAAAACAAAACCTGAGATACCTCCTGAAAGAAATGTAATTTATCATAAATTATGCAAAGAACATCCAGAAATCGTCTTTGCCTATGCCGAGGGAATAAGGCGTTATCAGGCTGGAGAATTAAGGCGGTTTATGGATAGATATTTCAAAGAACACTTAACTTAGAATTCTGTTTAAGGAAATTAATAATAATAAATAAAATTAATTAAAGCAGATTCTTAAGAATGAATTTTCGATTTCAACCTGATGGATAAATTTATTGCTTATTATTTTATTTACAGTGTATTTTGCATAATATGCGCCAATTACAATATAGAAAAGGATGAATAAAATCCCTCTCACCTTATTTGAATACTCACTATGATTGAGTATTATAGAAAATCATTAAACTCTGACTCTAACCAGAGAACTAAAGACAAATTAATCCTCTGGCTATTATCTGTTATTAAAACTTGTACTTAATCCCTGCGAATAGAGTTAATGGCTTTCCTGGGCGTATACCTGCAGGGCGACGAGAAGCTATATATGTCTCATCGAACACATTATCCACCATAAAGAATGCACGAGTTTTGTCATGTATTTCGTACTCACCAGCAATATCAACTACAAAATTACTATCCGTACCTTCACCTGTTGGAATAGAGCCTTTCCCCGCTTGAGTGCGCATTTCATCAACATATTTACCTGCAACATGCAGCTCCCATTTTGGATGAACTATACCAGTTGAAACGAAAAACTGATGTTCTGCGATATATGGCAATTCATCACCAGAAGTAACATTACCCCATTCATCGAACGAGCTTGAGAAGCTGTTTTTGAATTCTGCTTGTGTATATGTGTAATTAAAAGATGTTGGGAAACTCAAACCATGCTTGTTGCTATTTAGTAATGCAGCAAAATCATAAGACACACCTGTTTCAAAACCGTATACATCTACTTCACCAGCATTGAATTGTTCACCATCAGTACCACTTGCACAACCTGAAGAAAGTGTACATTCACCAAGTAAATTGCTATAGTCATTGAAGAAACCTGTCCACTCAGCCTTGATCCCATTGTCGCTATAACGAATTCCAGCTTCATAGTTTAGGCTTTTTTCTTCGTCATCATTAACGCTACCCGGTGATGGAGGAGCAAACCCTTTATGCAAACCACCGTATAAACTTACATTTTCATTAATAGCATAATTTACTCCCATACCTGGAACAAATGCCCCAACTGTATTTTTTCTAACTTGGCTTGAGTTATGATCAACACGTTTTAAGGTTACATTTTCATAACGAATGCCCGGGGAAAACGTCCAGTTGTTATAGTCTATCTCATCAAGGATATATAATGATCTCGCTTTTGCACTGCCAACACGATTAGCATTTGAACCAGGAGCTCCTTCTGATGTAATAGCCATCGCGCCACCAATTATGCTATATCTATCTTCTTGCTGAAAACGATCCTCTTCATCATAATGCAGACGACCACCAACTTCTAAACTATGTTTTGTTTTACCAAGTTCAAATTCTGTTGCTAAATCAGATTGTATACCTGTTGAATAATATTTACGATTATTGGCACGAAGTAAGATATTATTATCTGTCGAACCGTCCAAATCAGCTAAACCACGCAAAGCATCTAAATGTGCCACACTATCTAAAGCTCCACCAAGATTTTGCTTATCCCCTGCAACGCTTACGGCTTGAACTTTGTACCAGTTACGAGCGAATTCATTACGGTATAAGGTGGTTGTAATATCAAAGTCATTAAAATCTGCAAAATGACGTAAATGGATTTGCTTATGATCTGCATCCATATTATCTTTCTGTGAACCAGCATAACGGCGAAATGGACTGGCTGCAAAATCAGCATCAGATAGCCCTACATATGTTTCATCAGAATCTTCTTGTGTGTATCCAAGTTTTAGCTCTAGTGATTGATAAATATCAGCACTTGGATCAGTCGTTACTCTGAATTTACCCATCACATCTTGAATGGAATACCCAGTATCTCCACCTGAATCTAAATTTTTAAAACCATCTGTAGATTCATGTCCTAAATCTAGAACATAGCCAAAATTACCAATATTATCACCAATTTTAGCTTGCGTACGATATGTGTCATCACTGCCATAACCAGTTAGTAACTCCCCTTCTTTCTTCGAAGGAATTGAGCTAGAGATTAAATTAACCGCCCCACTTGTTGTGCGTGGACCAAATTTGATTGTACTTGAGCCTTTACGAACTTCAACAGCTTCCATCCGCCCTACACGAGGGAAATAATAAGCTGATGGTGCAGCATAAGGTGCAGGAGCAATGAGGATTCCATCTTCCATTAAAGTAATATCTGCACTACGCTCTGAACGACCACCACGTAAGCCAATATTAGGGCGATTACCATAACCTTCTTCTTCCTGAATGTTCACTCCAGGAATTTGGCGTAACACACGATCAATACTTGTATAATTATGATTATCCAAAATTTCTTTATCAATAAAATGCGCTGAACCAGCTATATCATTAGTACGATCAGAACTGCCAATAACCATAACACGCTCCATCATTTTGGCGTTATAATTTGCTGAAGCTTCTTGGTTATTCTGTTCTTGTGCATAAGCTACAGTGCTAGCAGTTGCTAAAATTGTTGTCATAAGTATTGACATTTTTATAGATGACATATATCACTCCCTTTATGTAATTGATAATCATTCGCAATACAACATATTGTCTAATGCACATAAAAATTTATGTCAACAACAAAATGATAACGATTCTTAATTGGAACTTATGGATATATTAAAATCACATCGAAAAATGCATATAACAGTAGGAATTCTGCTGTCTATAGTGTTTCATATTGTGATAGTGCAAGTTAATAATTTTTCTGAAAAAAAAATTTTAGCGGATGTCTTTAGTCCACCAAGTATAGTAAGTTTTAAATTTGTTAAGAAGAAAAAAATTACTCCAAAACCAGTAGTAATCGAAAAATCTAAAAAGACAATTGCAAAAGAGGTCATCGAAGAAATAGAAAAAATAGAAGAGGAGGATGCACCTGAAGAGCCTATTGTTAAAGAAACTCCCAAGCAGGAGAATGTTATTCCAGTCGTCACCAATATAAAATTAAAAGGCAAACGAATTGCTCCAAAATACCCAAAGCGTTCACTACGGTTAAAGCAAGAAGGAGTAGTTTTAATCAATGTACTGATTGGGGAAAATGGAAAGCAACAAAAAATGGTAATTATTAAATCATCAACATATCCATTGCTTGATAAATCTGCGTTAGATGCGGTTAGTCAGTGGGAATTCTCACCTACAATAAGTTATGGAAAACCAATTTTAAGCTGGATTCAAGTGCCAGTAGAATTTTTAATAAAATAGGAAAGGAATGTTATGCAATCTCTAACCTCAAATATAGGGCCGTTAATTTATCCATTAGCATTTTTTTCACTACTTGGAATAGTGATGATTGTTGAGAGGTTTTTATTTTTTTTGAGACAGAGAAAAATTGAGAATTGCCCTGTTTATAATAGTCTACTTGAGGAATTACTTGCTAATAAAAAACAGACTAAGGCAATTCGTGACGAACTTATCTCACATCGTTTGCTTGAGGTAAAAGAATCCTTTGAATTTGGCATAAGATTCTTGCGGATTATAGCTGTCTTAAGCCCAATGTTAGGGCTTCTAGGCACAGTTATTGGCATGATAAATGCATTCAAAACTATCTCTACGCATATTGGTCCTGTATCGCCATCACTTATTGCCGATGGGCTATGGAATGCCATGCTTACAACTGCTTATGGATTAGTAATTGCACTGCCTTGCCTGTTTGCAGCATTTGTTTTCTCTCGCATGGCAGAAAAACGCCTTGGCAGTTATCAAAGTAATCTAAACGCTGAATCTCTAAGAATTGAAGGCGTTATTTTGCAGGAAGATAAATAATGATAATTATTCCTGATAGTGATAGAGAAAAAATCATAGCTGATTTTATGCCTGATTTAACACCACTACTTGATGTAGTATTTATGTTAATCATATTTTTAATCCTAACCGCAAACCCTGTACCATATGGTATGGAGATTGATTTGCCAGAGGATAATGAAAATATCTCACAAGTTATTGAAGAGCCAAAAAACATCTCCATCACGATATTAGCGGCTCAAAATAGTTGGAAAATAAATGATAAATCTTATAATAATGAGAAAACTTTTAAAGCAGAATTGTTGGCAAAGCATAAGTTAGATCCAGAAATTAGCATGATTATAGTAGGTGAAAAATCTGTCACAATGCAAAAATTCCTAAACCTTATAGGATTCCTAAAAAAACATAATATAGATGCTGTTGATATTGTTATGGAGAGTAAGCAGTAAAATACTACATTTACAAATGCCCCAATTACAATATCGAAAAGGATTCATCTGATGGACTATGCAACAAAAGAAATAACAACTGATGAGCTAAGTTTTAAAAAATATAATTAATATTCATCGAATATCGGACAGCAAGACAAACCGTAATATCACTGCCTGTATTTATCAATGCCTGTATTAAGTCGTAACTAGTACAGATAAATTTTTCCTTTACTATCTCTCTTTATGATCATTTTTTGATTTATCTTCCTCCACTAACTCCCCATGAGTTCTATTACCTTTAGGCTTTGCATTAATTATGTCTTGTATTTTATTGGGAAGATTTTTTCTATTTTCACCATCAACAGATATCAACTCTCCAGTTTTTAAATCTAAATGATCAAACCCCCTCTCCTTATTCTCATAGATAAGTTTACCACCTGATACTAAATCATCCAAATTCTTGAGTGCCCTATTAATATTGTCCTGCTCCTTATTATCTGATAGAGAATTTTCTACCTCAGGCGGATCTTTAGTAAAATCAAAATAATCTGCTTTAGACATCTGGTTTAAGTAAAATACTTGTACTCCGTTTTCCATGGGAATATCTGCACCTATTATAACGGTCACATTACTAGCTACCACTTCCTCTTCGCTAATATACTCATTTGTCTCAGCTCCAGATTTTGAATTTATTACTTGCCTAAAAGAATCATCTGGAAGCTCATAAAGATATCCAGTTGGCGGATTATTTATAAATGATTCTCGATCATTCATAACAGCTATTACCGTATCGCCTAGTTTCCCGCAACATGCCATAGTACCATTTTTAGAATCAATTAAATCATCATTATTACCATGAGCCTTTTGACTTTTCATTGCATAAGCCATGCCCATTTTTTGACCAACATCTCCTCCACTGGCAAATAATAGACCGCCCACTTCTTTACCATTTGTACCATCCATAGCTACGTTATGGCTAATGGGTTTTACCAAGAGAGGGGCTTCCCCTGGTTCTGATGTGTTTCCATGATATAATTTTGTCATGCTTAATGTTATAATACATAAAGATTAACAAAAAACTAATAGAGATAATTTTTATACAAAAGGTATAAGCGGAATATCACAAGATGTAAGAAGAACAGAAAGCATAATCACCAATATAATTTTCATTTTATTACCCATAAATAATATTTCAACAAAGGTATTATATCAGATTTTTTATTATCGGTATAGGTATATTTTTTATTTATATTCAGTATGATAGGAGAGTCTATTTATTTATAATATGAGGTTATTACTGAACACTAGAATAAAGATTCTTGCCCCTCATCATCAATTGATGATTTTTTCTTTGAAGGTGTTTTTACAACATTTTTATTGGCTATCATTGCGTTAGCTTTACCATCTGCAAATTCTATAGTGACCGGCATAGCATTTTTCAGTTTATCAGCCTTCTGTATTATTTTATTATCCTCTGACCAGACCAAAGCATAACCTCTATCCAGAACCTTTTTGTAGTGATAGCTTTCAAGTAGCTTAACTTGAGTATCCAGTTTTTGCTCTTTTAGGTTCATATCATTTTCAACTAATTTTACCGTTAGCCTACTACTTATGTTGCTATAATTGATATAATAATTATTTAGTAATTTTTCATAAGAATTGATAAAATTAATAGATACATTGTTCATCTTGTTGATTTTATTTTTTACATTATTTACCAGTTGAGATGGATTTAATTTAGATACTAATAGATCCAGCTGACTTGACTTATTTTTAATATAGGTAGGCAATGCAAGGCTTAGCCTTTCATCCCAATCATCAAGCCTCTGACTAGCATTCTGAATTAATTGCGTTGGATTTAATAACCCCTTAGATATTGCAGCAATATATGATTTTTTATCCTCGATTAACCTTTGAGAAGATTGCAAAATCCTCTTTTCAATTTCAAGCAAAGTAAGCATTAGCTCATCCTTTACTGGAACAGCCATTTCCGCTGCAGCGGTTGGCGTAGGCGCTCTTTTATCTGATGCATAATCGATAAGGGTAGTATCAGTTTCATGACCAACTGCCGAAATTAATGGTATATCAGACATTGCCGCTGCCCTAACTACAACCTCTTCATTAAATGCCCAAAGATCCTCTAACGAACCACCACCTCTTGCTACAATTATTAAATCTGGCCTTTTGATTGCATCATCATTTGATATTTTATTGAAACCTTCAATCGCATCTCTAATTTGCTCTTTTGCCCCCTCTCCCTGAACCAATACAGGCCAAACAATAACATTAACAGGGAATCTATCACTTATCCTATGAAGTATATCTTTAATAACAGCACCAGTAGGAGATGTAACAACACCAATAACTTGCGGCAAAAACGGAATAGGCTTTTTATTTTCCTGAGCAAAAAGCCCCTCTGCCATTAAAGTCTTTTTTCGCTTCTCCAGAAGTGCCATCAATGCACCTTCACCAGCTATTTCAATATTCTCGATAATGAGCTGATAATTTGAACGATTAGGATATGTTGAAATTTTTCCCGTACAAATAACTTCCATACCATCTTCCAAATCTATGGCTAGCTTCTTAGATGACCATTTCCATATAATTCCATTTATAACAGAGTCTTCATCTTTCAGATTTAAATAAATATGACCACTTCCCGGTTTTTTAAGCCCTGAAATTTCTCCCCTAACACGAACATAGCTAAAAGCATCCTCAACGGTACGCTTAAGTAAGTTAGATATTTCACTTACTGAAAATTCTTGCTGATTATGGGTAGATGATGGTTGGTTATTTGGCATTACACATATACTAAATTAATTGCTATTATTTTGTTATTAATTATTATTTTTTTCCAACTTGAGAAAATATATGCTCGACCCTTCTACCAACTTGTAAATTCTCTCTATTGGTTTCAGATTCCCATTTTACAGTAGCAAATAAGTTTCTTTTGCTAGCACCCATAAATTCTACGTCAAACACACATTCGATAGTTTTATTATTAAGCTGATTTAACAGAGCAAGCAATGCTGTCCTTTCCCTTTGCATCATATCGCCTTCAGCATTATCATAAATACCTAAACTTTTTCTTATCTCAGCCATTTTTTCCTAATAGTTAGATTGATTTTATGTAATCAATACCATATATATGCCACTTAATATATGGAAAAGGATGGAGATTCAAATGAAAATTTTAGTTATTGGCGCAGGCGGAAGAGAGCATGCACTTGTTTGCGCATTAAACAAATCTGATACTGTAGAACAAATTTTTTCCTTACCAGGAAATGGCGGAATCAACAAAATTGCAACCTTTGTTGATATCTCAGTAAAAGATTTTCAGGAAATCTCGAACTTTTGTAAAGAGAACCTCATTGATCTTGTTGTTGTAGGTCCAGAAGAGCCTCTAGTAGATGGTATTGTTGACTTTTTAGAAGATGAAGGAATTAAATGCTTTGGCCCATCAGCAGCAGCCGCACGAATTGAAGGCTCTAAAGAATATATGAAACAATTGGCGAAAAAATACAATATACCTTCAGCCGAATTTGAAAGTTTCACCGACGCTAATCTAGCTAAAGAATATGTAAAATCAAAACAAACTCCTATCGTGATCAAAACAGATGGTCTTGCAGCAGGCAAAGGAGTAATAATCGCAGAATCAATTTCTGAAGCAAACAAGGCAATTGATGAAATGTTTGCAGGTAGATTTGGTGAAGCTGGTCAAAAAGTAGTAATCGAAGAATTTATGACTGGAGAAGAAGTTAGCTTCTTTGCACTATCGGACGGAGAGAATGCTATAGCCTTTGGCTCTGTACAAGACCATAAAGCTGTTGGCGAAGGAGACACAGGTCCAAATACTGGGGGAATGGGAACATACTCACCTGCTCCCGTTGTTACAGATGAAATACATGAACAAATAATGGACACTCTTATAAATCCACTAATATACGGCATGCATAAAGATGGCATTCCGTACAAAGGCGTATTATTCGCTGGAGTAATGATTGTAGATGGAAAACCAAAGCTTCTGGAATATAATGTGAGATTTGGTGACCCAGAATGCCAAGTATTAATGACAAGACTAAAAAGTGATTTAGCGCCTATACTACTTGCATCATGCAATAAAAAACTTGATGAATGTGATATAGAATTTCATGACAAATCTGTAATTTGCGTAGTAATGGCTGCTAATGGATATCCGGCTGCATACAAGAAAGGTACAGAGATAAAAAATACCGAAGTGGCAGAGAAAGACTATAATGTTATAATATATCATGCTGGAACAAAATATGATGATTCCAAACTCCTTGCAAATGGTGGAAGAGTCCTCGGAGTGACTGCAATTGAAGATAATATTATAAACGCACAAAAAGTGGCTTATGAAGCGATAGATAAGATTGACTGGGATGAAGGCTTCTGCAGAAAAGATATTGGATGGAGAGCTATAGAACGTTGCAAATCATAATATTAAATTTAATTGGTACGATGATTTCCAAACAACTGACTACATAAATTATAACCAAAAGCATTAATGAAATGAAAAAAACAATATCACTAATTGTTCTATTTACAATAACAGCAATAGTTTTGTTCTATATTTCATCTATAAAAGACAAACTGGTTGATAAAACTACTTTATCAGCTGGTTTTAACCTAATTGATGCAAATGGAAAACCAACAAGTGATAAAGATTTTAAAGGTAGTTATAAATTAGTCTTTTTTGGTTTTACACACTGCCCCATGGTATGCCCTACTGGACTAACTACAATCAGCAGCGTTATAGAAGAACTACAACAAAAAACAAAAGCTCCTATCGAATATTTTTTCATTACTGTTGACCCAGACAGAGATACTCCAGAAGTACTAAAAGAACACCTTAGTGAATTTAATCCCAAAATCATTGGACTAACGGGATCTCAAAAACAAATTGATGAAGCACAGAGAAACTTCAAAGCTTTTTCTAAAAAAGGCGAAGATGATGGAGAAGGTAATTACCTAGTAGATCATTCGTCATATATATACTTCATGGGACCTAATAATGAGTATTCTGCTCATTTTAGTTACGACATGAAAGTTGAAAAAATAGTTAAGAAAATTATGGGCTCTATTAAGTAATTAAGCAAACTATGACCTGCCTGACTTACCACCCTTTTCATTAGCTAGACTATCCACCTTGTTTACAGGGCTTTCTGAATCTGAGGAAGCTATTTTGATACCGCTATCTGCTATTTCCTGAAGATCGGAATCACTAAGAATTCCAGCCATTTTATCTTCTTTATTTAATTCTACACTCTCAGCAGCAGACTCTTTATGTTGTTCTACCAGATTAATCATCTCAGGAGAATCAACACCATTTTCTTTTGCTGTATTAGCAATCTCCATTACTTTTTCCATACCAAGAGATTCAACCATTTGAGCAGCTAAATCCTGCATTTCAGGCACAAGAGCGTCGTTATGATTATTAAGTGCATTTACAACTTTTTCTTCTTTCTCACTTAACTGATTATCATTTTCAGCAAGAGAAATATCTGGCACATCCATACTATTCAAAGGATCGTCTATTGACCCACCATTCTGTACATGCTCCGTTGCAATTACCGCTGCTGCAGCCTGAACCGCTGCCATAAAATTAGATCCCGTATCAATATTATCATACGCGCGTTCCTCTAATTCATTTAACTTATCTTCACTAGGGTAACCATCAACAGCGTGGAAAACTTTAGCATCATCACTAGCTACAACATGACCTGAAAGAAACCCCACTTGACCATTAATCGCATTGTTTAATCCCTCGAAACTCTCCAGATCATGACCACTTTCCTGTAGCATATCAATAGAACCTTTATTTGTAACAAGGTAATCCTCATCGGCAAGATTCCCGATATCTCTATTTGCGATCTCAGCTACGGCAAAATTATTTATTTCGATTTCTTCAGTTGTTAACCTACTATTTTCCTTTAGTAAGTTATTAGCATTTTTTGTTCTTTCTTCTAAATCATTGAGGGCATCCTCACCACCAAAAGGAATTGTACCAGCAATTATAGCCATTTCAGCAAGGACTTCTTTATCATCAACGCCCGACTCAGAACGTTGCACTCCATGAATAACAGCAGTTGCAAATTCATTTACTCCCTGAAACTGACTTAACTCTTCATCTGCTTTTATATCGAATAATTCTGCAGCCATTGCAACAACACGATCATTTGCAACATCCATATCCAAATTATCGATAGTTTCTTGAGATACGCTTAGAGTTTTCCCTTCATCATTTATTTCTAAATATTCCGATAGCAAATTTCTAGCATCATCATTGCCTATTATATCGGCAGGATCTGAAGCAAGTTGTATTTGAACGATATCGTGACTCATGCCAGCAGCAACCATTCTTTCATTTACTGCAGCTATTTCCTCCTCAGAAAGACCTTTGTCATCCAGATGAGCAGCTAGCTCTTCACCAGTTCCCCTTCCTATATCTTCATTATGATCCATATCATGATAGAATCTATTATCGTCTTGAGCAGACTGATTTATAATTTCCTCTAATATTATTGTGGCATTATCTTTAGTACTTTCATTCGCATCTTCAGCATTAAAACCTTCAGTATTATCCATCTCGATTAATCCTCTTGCATCTTAAATATAGAAATTCTAAATTAATCTAATTAATAAAATTAACTATGTAAATTAAGTATATAAAATATTAATTAATAAAAAGTTAAATTCCCCATTCAATTTTATAGTGAATATAAAAATAGATAAAATTTTAATTAAATGATTGACTTTTCTAAAACTTCGCGTACTATTTGCCAAATTTCGGAGGGAAGAGACGTCAATATTCTATGTTGGCTTTCTATTCTCCCATGAGCATTTACAGTTATTATCGTTAGATTTGACTTATTTTATTTTTTACTTTTTTAATGCTCGTTGCTTATATTAATAATAAAATTTAAAGCTTTTTAAGGGAGAGATTTAAAATGACTAAATTAAACAATCTATTTACAGAAAATAGAAACTGGAGAACTTTCAAACGTAAGAAAGATATTCTTAACGGTTTCATGATTACATTTGCCGTAGGAGCTATGCTTAGTTCTACATCCAGTGCAAACGCTGCACCTACAGGGGGCAACATAACACAAGGTGCTGGTTCGATTTCACAAAATGGTGCAAACACCAATATCAACCAACAATCACAAAATTTAGATATTAACTGGCAGACTTTTTCATCTGGAGTTAATGAAGCTATTAATTTCTCACAACCAAGTGTTTCTGCAATCGCAGTAAACCGTGTTATTGGTGGCGTACCTTCAGTTCTTCAAGGCGCTCTTAATGCTAATGGTAACGTGTTTATACTTAACAACTCAGGTATCACATTCTCTGGTACTTCAAGAGTTAACGTAGGATCACTACTTGCAACAACTGCTAAAGACCTTACACTTAACAATGGTAAATATGAATTTACAGGTGCTGATGCTGGAATAGTTGCTAACTTTGGTAACATCAACGTATCTAACGGTGGTTTCGCAGTTCTTGCTGCTCCACAAGTAAACAATGCTGGTTATATCCAAGCTAACCTTGGTAGAATAGAACTTGCATCAACTACTGCACTTACTCTTGACCTAAGAGGCGACAACCTAATTACATATACAGTTTCTGAAGAAGCTTTAAAAGATGCTGGCGTAACTAACACTGGTACTCTTGTTGCACAATCTGGTCTTGTAGCTATCTCTACTAACATAGCTTCTGACTTAGTTTCAGGCGTTGTAAACCTTGGCGGTATTATTGATGCAGATGCATTTGGTAAGGATGCTGACGGCGGTACAGTACTTGTTAAATCTGCTGGCTTAACTGACTTTAAAAACGATGCAACAATTACTGCACGTGGTGGCGATGTATCAGGTGATGGTGGTTTCGTAGAAGTAAGTGGTAAAAACGTTATCATTGCTGGTGATGTAGATACTAGAGCTGAAAATGGAAAAATTGGTACATTATTAATTGATCCTGCTACTATAACAATTGAAGATGGAGCTGCTCCTGCTGTTCCTGCTGTTGATACTCTATACGAAGAAGATCTTGAGAATCAAGCAACAAGCATCATTGTTGAAGCTGATGAATCAGTAACAATTAATGACCTTACAGATAACGTTCTTGATGTTGCTAAAACTGATATAGATAAATCAATCACAATAAAAACAATTGATGCTGACGGTACAATCACAGCTGACGTTAGTGATATCATCCGTACAATCAAAGGAAATATCAACCTAGAAGCTGGCACAATCACAGTTGGTGACCTTGAAACTGGTGGAAAATTCATTAATACACCAGGTGAAATTAACGTTACAACAAAAAACGGTGGTTTCTCAGCAGGTTCAATCCAAATTCTTGGTTCTGGTGGCGATGCTAAACTTGCTATCAACTCTGAAGGCGATGTTTTAGTAAGCAATATAAAAATTCATAATATTGAAAATGATAAATCTGGTGATGTTATCGCTAATGCCGATGCTAGAATTAATTCATTATCCGGCTCAGTAACAATAGGCGATATTGATGTAAAAGCTGAAGCAAATGCTGGTAAAGCAATTGATGTTATCATAGAATATCTAAATACTGGTACTGCAGCATTCAATAACAGCTATGGTTACTACTACGTAAATGATGCTGGTGAGCCAGTATATGGTACACTTTTATATGAAGATATATCTGCACTTCCTGCAAATACAGAAGTTATTGTAACTGTTGAGAATAGAGATAATATCGGATTCTTCCTAATTGCGGATGGCGAAAGAGTTAACTCTGCAGCTGATGGTACACCTGTTGTATTCCGTAAAGAAGACGGAGCATGGAACGCATACGCAAATGGCGAAAAACTAGATGCACGTCATTCTGTAGGAACAGACCCTTCTACTACACCTGGATTTGTTCTTTTTGATAAAACAGCTTTAAATGAAGATGGGATTGCACACGTACAAGACCTACCAGATGTTGATGGAACTTCAAACTGGGAAGATCTACATGCTGATTCATCTGACTTAGATTACAACGATGGTAACTTTAACATCTCAACAAGAACAGCAGAAGGCGGAAGCGCTGATGCCGTATCTTATGTAGAAATAAACGCACAAAGCGACGTTACTATTAGAGGAAAGGCTTCTTCTGATGCAAAAGCTACATCTACAAATGGCGGTGACAATAATCATGTTAATGCAGACGCAAGACTATACATCAACGCTGGCGCTGATGCGAACCTTAACGAAACAAATGTTAATGCATTAGCAACTCAAGACGAAGGTAATTCAGCAACATCTTTTGCAGAACTACGTGTAGAAGCCGGAACAAAGGACCAAAAAACTCCTATACCAGTTCCACCACATGAAGAGCCAATCGATCACAGTAACGACTTCACTGACCATAGTGGCGATGTTATAGATCATAGTGGTGACACCGATGACCATAACGGCAGAACAGATCACAGCAGAGATGTTGTTGATCATAGTAATGACTTCATAAACCATGATGGCGATGTTCCACTTGAACATAAACATGAGCAAGAATATGAGCTTTCAAGAGCTGGTAGCATTAACATTGATGGACCAACAACAGTTAGATCTGAAGCGCGTACGGATAAAGGAGAAGTAAGATCATCTGCCAACTCGTCATTAAGTGCCTATGACAATGTAAATATTGGTGGTAGATTTTCTGTAAGATCAGATGGAAGTAATAGTGAATTTAACGCTAATTCAGTAAGCTCAAGAGCAAGCTCTGTTATTAGAGCTGGTAGCCCGGATTCACTTGGTGATGTTATTGTTTCAGAAACATTATCTGTTGATTCTAGAGCTAGATCAAATAGTGGAATTAGTATCAAACAGGGAGTGAGTGCAAATTCTAGATCTAGCGTTCATGCAACAAATGATATCATATTTAATGCTGATCATTCCGTTTCCTCGTATGCAACGGGAAATACTCCAAACGTTACTTCTTCAGCCTCTATAATTGAAAATGCTGGTAACTCTATAGTTCCATCAAAGACTTTAGATAACGAAGAAGATTCAATAAGCGGAGACGTTGCAGAAGTATTAGGTGGCAACATTATCCATACAGGTAATATACTTATTGACTCTGGAGCGTTTTCTTTTTCATCAGCGCCTACAGTTAGAGTATCCTCAAACGCAAATTTATCGCTTAATGCCAAAGGTAATGTTGATGTTCAAAACATTAACCTTAACTCTTCTGCAATTGCATCGAGTGATAGAATTAACGCTAAAACTGACGAGGAGGAGCCTTTAGATGTTATTATCTTACCTCCTAGACCAATATCTGGCAATAAGAACGTTTACTCGAATGTGAATGCTAATATACATGCTATTGACGGTGATGTTTCTGTTGGTGGTAAAGGAATCAGACTAGGATCTACTGCAGTGTCTGGCGGCATACTTGATCCTCGTTCTTCTATAGATGAACCAGCAAAGATTCTTCCTCCGATATTTTTATTACCAAATGCAAATGTAACATCTAATGTAAATGTTGATATCTCTTCTGCAGAAGGAAATGTAACATTAGCACCTCTATCTATTAGATCTGCTGCAATATCAGATGATGGCGGTCGAATAGATACAAAAGATGTTCTTGACGATACTCCTCCTCAAAGAGATGATGAGTTACCTACAAATAATGTAGACGTTCATTCTGATGTTGATGTACGTATAACTGCAAATAATGGTGATGTTACAACAAATGGTATTCGCTCAAGCAGTTTAGCTACTTATACTGATAGATTTGGTGGGCCAATACTTCCTCCACCTCCATTACCTCCAGTACAGGATGCCAAGAAAACTTCTAGCAAAGAACAACCTGGTGATGTTACAGCAACTAATGACATAGAGATTAGTGGTGGTACAGTTACTCTAAATGGTGTTAATGGATTATCTAGCGATGCCAATGTTGAGTCTTTTGGATCATTTGATGCACTTGCACGTACGGAATTATCACTTAATGCAAGCGATGGTGATTTAGTAATTAATTCTAGTAACACAACACTAGAATCAAATGCTACATCTAACAACGGTTCATCTTATGCACACTCTCATCAAAATGGCAGTGCTACAGATAACTTCCTACTTAATGGAAGCATATCAACTTTTTCTGATGCTGATACAAAAGCACATGCTAAAAGTGATAATGAATCTGGTAAAGACGGATCTGGTGATTGGAATCAAACAAGTGGAAAGCTAACATCAACAGCAATATCCTCAGGAAATGCACACGCTATTGTTAGAGGTGCAGCTCCTGAAGCTGATGACTTAATTCTTGCTGGCGACGATGCTACAGCTACTACGAATAGTGCATCAAGAACTGGTAAATTCACTGATTCTGAAACAGTTGGCTCTGATACTGCTGAGTTAATCTTCAGAGGCAAACCAACAAGCAGCTCTTCTTCAAGTGGATCTTCAGGCAGCTCGACTTCTAGTAGCTCATCTTCTTCAGGTGGATCGACTTCAAGCGGATCGTCTTCTTCAGGTGGATCGACTTCAGGTAGCTCATCTTCATCAGGAGGATCTTCTTCAGGACCAGTAATACTACCTCCTGTAATTCCGCCGAAAGTGGAAGAGCCAGTTGTAGTTCCTACTGTTAATAAGAACACACATCCAATACCTGTGATTGTTTCTTTACATGATGGTGAAGCTTTACCTCAACAATCCGGTAACTTGAATGACCTTGCTCCTGCCGCTGGTGGTGACGTAGAAGGTAAATTCTGTTCAGTTGTTAATGTGAATGGATCTAAGATTTGTAACTAATATATAAGCGAAGAGGCAGCCTAACAGCTGCCTCTTTTGTTTTAATTACAACAATTTTTTTACTAATTTTTACTATTTTTTAAGAATAAGCCTTACAGAGAAGGATTTTCCTTGAATTTACCATAGAAATATGGTGTTTATGTTGCATAAAATTATAGGAGTTTAAAAGTGCAAAAATCTAAAATTGCGAATATATTGTTAGTAACTAGCTTACTTTGTTCATCAGCTGCTTACGCACAAGCAAATAGATTACCAGGTGTAGTTGATAAAAAATCTGATAAAATCAAAATTCCTAAAGGGCATGGTTTAAAAGATAAAAGATCTGAGCCATTAAAAGCAAAACCTGCACTTAAAAAATCTTCAGATGAAATAGTACTTAAAAAATTAAACAATGTAATATTTTCTGGAAATACTGTAATCTCATCTGGTGAATTACAAGCAGTTGTATCTCCATATATTGGCAAGGCTTTAAGCAAAGAATCTCTTGCAAAAATGAAATATGACGTAACATCTTATTTTTATGATAGAGGATACATCCTTATAAGAGTGGTTACTCCACCACAAAATATCAAAAACGGTGTTGTTAATCTTAAAATTCATGAAGCGTCAATTGGTGATATCAAAATTACAAAAAATGCTAAACTTAATGATCGCGTTATAAATGGTATTACAAAAAGAATTGCGCTTGGTACTGTTTTTCAAGAAAAAGAGTCTGAAACTGTTATCAGCGATCTAAATGACATACAAAACATACAAGCTTCAATAAATCTTCAGCCTGGTAAAGAATTTAAAACCACGGACATCAATATTATATTGAATGAAGCTGACGAAGATACTCATAATATTACTTTTGATACTTATGGAAGTGAGCTTACAGGCAAAAGAGTAGCTACTGTTCATCTTGAAAAAGGTAACATGCTTGGTCAAGGTGAAGTACTTAGCGCCGATTTGAGAAAATCAGATGGCAGCCTTTGGAGCGTTCTATTTTCTGCAGTTACTCCAACAGGTGTTGGTAACGTAAATCTTGAAACTAGTTACTTACATAGTGAAAATGAAATTGGCGATAGATTAGCAAATCTAAATGCTGAAGGTAAATCTGATATCGGAAATATTGCTCTATCAAGCAATTTCCTAAATACAATCAAATATAAATCTACAGGTAAATTTGGTTTAGAGCTTAGAAATCACGAATCAAGAATTGGTATTCCTGATGCTACTGATACTAAAGATGCTATTCGTCAACTTTATGTAGATGCAAACTTCTTACAATCAAGCCCTGAAAGTATATATTATGTATCTGGACGTCTTATTAAAGGTGTTGATATTTTAGGTGCTAGTGAAGATTATAGAGGAACTATTGCTAATGGTAGTTTTGCTTCAAGAGCTGGTGGAGATCCAAAAGCATGGATTTTCAGACCAACAGTTCTTACAAATCTTAAGGTAGCTGAAAATGGTAATTTCAGATTCCAAGCAACTGGTCAAATCTCAAGTAATAAGTTACTTTCATCTGATCTTTTTGTTCTAGGCGGATATGGAAGCGTTCGTGGATATGAGCCAGCTTTTGAAACAGGCGAAGAAGGCTTTAGCTTCACTGCAGAATATAATCATGACTTTAGCGTAAATGCTGATTGGTCTTTATCTGCTGGTCCTTTCCTTGATGGTGGCGCTGTATTCAACAAAGCTAATATCGGTATAAATGACTCTCATATTTATAGTGTTGGTCTGGGTGCTGAATTTGTTACTTCATCATTCAATGAAGAAAATCTAACTTTCAGATTTGATTGGGCTCATCCAATTGGAAACTATAATGACCCTGCTGGAATTATAGATGATGATAGATTCTACTTCAGACTTAGCCAAGATTTCTAATTTAGAATAGTCGCTAATAGTTAGTGTAGAGAATGATTTCAATAGTATAATTATTTTATGCTGAGATATACTTTCACTCTAAGTTTATTAAATCTATAGATGTATATAATTTGATATAGATATATTAATGGTTTCTTAACCATATATATTTATACTCGGCTTTCATATGTTATAAATATAGCATCCTTATATATATAGACTTAGGAAAATATAATGAGTGCAGATGATATAAAATCAAACTTAGTTATGGCAACTATATTAATGGCCGGAATGACAGGCGTTGGAAGTCTAGGTATTTCTGCGCAGAATCAACATAGAGAACAAGTGTTTGAAGTAGCTTGCGAGGGTATGGAGCATTTAAAGAAATATGATTTCACTGATAAAAATCTAGATATAGAAAATGTAATTGCAGAATTAAGAGAAGATCATCCAGATGGGAATTATGGAAAAGTTACTTTGGAATCAATGGCTGGAAAGGATTATCAGATATATATCGGTGATAAAGAAATAGAAATGTGCTTTGAAGAAGGTCACAAAATAAATCAGACTTCTGATAGCCAAAACAATACTTCATTCACTACTGAAAATGGAGATGTTATAAATATTTCAAACACAAATCAAAATGCCATTAGCCCAGATAAATTTAAAACAGGTAGAATAAATAATACGAATAGCGGAATCGAAATTTCATAACTACATTAATATATAATATAAAATCGATGATGGTTGCATAAAACAATCAAATATATACCTAACCTACTAAATATTATATATTTAGTCTTCCCTGATTCATATTTATAATCCTTTATAGTATATAATTTATCTTCTTAGCATCCATACAAATATTTTTAATTTCCTTATAAAGATGAATTATACAACCATCATCAGTCAATGTTATCGAAACATGTCAGACAGTAACTTATAATTTTCATCTCAGGAAGTACCTAATATAATTTTCTGTTTTTAATAATTACAACTATATTATTTTAACTTTATATATCAGATATCTAAATTATTTAATTGATCTATTTTCTTAATTTTAAGAATTAAATTCCTGGTTCCTTTCATAGAAGGGTATAAAAGTTTTGCTAGTATTTTTATCTCTTTAAAAAAAACAAATAATAATTGCACCACATCTTTATTAAGATTAAGAAGAGTCAGATATTAGAATAAATGTTCTAGTTTTATGGCCCTGACGAAATCCACTTCGGAGGATTTTTACGTTTACCGGACAGGTATTCAAGATGCGCTCGCGACCATAAAACACTATTTTCATATGGGTCTTTATGAAAACGTTCCGGCACAGAATCAGTTTTTGTATAGGAATAATGCTTCCTTTGACATTTATATCCTTCAAGGCGTTTGCCATCAATTCCTATAGGGCACCATTGTTTTTCCTTATCAATAGGAACCCAAAACACTCCATTATAAAAAATCCCAATTGCACGGTAAACAGGTTTAATTACAATATCTCCATTTGGCCCTTTAACTCCCCAAAGCCCCTTGCTATTGAAGTATTTACCAGTTTTGCATAGAGTAGTATCAATTAAGTGATCTAATCCTAGTTTTTTTAGTAATGTTAATGTCGGTTTAACTTTATCAATATTAGGCTTGTTAACTATAAGGCACATAATATCAAGCGAATATTCTTTGCCTGCTATATTATATCTAGAAAATCCATAATACCATCGAACAATAGGTGCGTACTTTACCGGAATAACCAAATCACCTTCGCTATTAACTGCTCCCCAATGTTTTTGTCTACCGTTCTTCATGCCTATGGAAACAATTGCCATTCCATCTTCGGTTAATCTTTGTGCATGGCTATAAGTAGGTGGTATTTTCCATGACCCATCACTACGGAGTAAACCATATAATTTTTCAGAAGGATGATCCTTTTTACTTGCCCAAATCAACCCTCTTCCTTGTCGTTCAAAAAGATTTAAATAAAATTGTGGTTTTGCTATCCAGCCATCTTTAATATGATAGAGTCCGTATAAGCCGTAAGAAAATGAAAAAGCACTATCGGAAAGACTCGGCAGCTTTTCTCTACCATGATAATAACTCCTATGCCATGTCCCTGATTTTACCAACACAACATCTTTTGTGAATGGAATTGATCTGGCGAATTGTGGTTTTATAACTATTTCACCATTTTTATTTATAATGCCGGTTTTTCCTTCCACTAAAATTTCTGCCAAGCCTTGATAGAAAGAACCAGCTAGATCATATTTAGGTTCAATAATAATTTTTCCACTTAGATCAATATAGCCAAAGAGACCTTTGATTCTAACAGCTGCTAGACCTTCGTGAAAATCCATGATTCGTTCAAATATGTTTGGTATAACAACTTCTTTAGTATTTTTGTCTTTATATCCACAAAGGTTAAAGACCCCTTCACAGAACCCCGTTAAATTATCTCCATTTCGTTGTGCATAAGATTCAGCGGGTATTAAAGTTAGTAAAAGGCTGAGTATTACCAATATTTTTGACTTATTAATGGTTATATTAATAATTGTTATTAAAGCACTATACTTAATCATCTTTCAAATTCCTTAATTGATCAACTCCTTTTATTTTTAGCATCAGGTTTCTGGTTCCTTTCATAGAAGGATACAACAATTTAGATAATATTTTTGATTTGAATAATGAGGAATTAATTTTATTAAACCAACCAATATTAGAGCCAAGCATAGCCATTACATGCAATGCATCTTCACCATGATAATAATTTTCTTTATATTTTATTACCATACCATTATCCAGATTAATATCTCGTGATTTGATTTCATCCAAGATAGGATGAGAGTTATCTTCACGAGCATCAATAACTTTAAGCGTACCAACAGCATCTTTTATTCTGAAGTGAGTTGCCCCCATCAAACACAACGGACATTCTCCATCATAAACGAATAATAATTCAGATTGCTTATTTTCATTCATAGCTAATTACCATACCCTAATTAATCACTGAATATTACCTTAAAAGCTCCATTAATTTCAGGATAGATAAAATCATATCCTGATTCCATTGTACGTTTTGGAATAACTTTTTGACCGTGCAACATTACATCATCACCCATCTGACCAAAGAGGATTTTTACCATAAATGATGGCATCGGCAATATTGCCGGACGATGCATTGCCTTCCCTAGAGCTTTAGCAAAATTTTTGTTACTTACTGGGTTTGGAGCTGTAGCATTATAGACTCCCCTCGCCTCAACCTCATTAATCATATGTAGTATAATTCCAACCATGTCATCACGATGAATCCATGACCACCATTGCTTTCCATCACCCATTGACCCACCTGCGAAACAATCAAATGGTATTAGCAACTCATACAAAGCTCCCCCATCCTTTTCTAAAACAAGACCAACACGAAGCAAACAAACTCGTACTCCAAAAGATTCAATTCTTATTATTTCCTGCTCCAACTCCCTACATATTATCTGCGGATAGCTATCATCTCCATTGTGAGGAGTATCTTCATCAAACTCATTTTTATTTTCACAATCAATACCGTAATATCCAATAGCAGATGCCTGAATAAACACATCAGGCTTATTTTCTAAACGTTGGACTAGACTATATAAATCTTTCGCCATATTTATTCTACTATCACGTATTTTCTTTCTGGCTTTTAGAGTCCAACGTTGTGCTACTTTTTCACCTGCCAAATTTACTATTACATCTATCTTTTCATCATTTTGAATCCTATCCAGACTATCAATAATAGTAACTCTTCCTGTGAACAGATCACCTGCTTTCTTTATATTTCTGGTAAGTATAATTACCTTATGACCATCATTAATTAGATGCTGAGATAGACGCTTTCCTACGAACCCCGTGCCACCTGTAACTAGAATATTTTGACAAGGTTTATTTAAACTTAAAAGCACTTCTTGTAGATTTTCATTTGAACTACGCAAAGAAATCCCTCTAAGAAGATCACGCCACCCCCAAATAAATATGCCAATAGCATAAACAGCCATCACCCACGACAAGAAACCATGGTTCATCGCAGAAAAACCAGTTGGCTCATTACTCCACTCAATAATTATAGGAACGAATAAAATTAATATTGCTCCATAATTTAATGTAAGAATGGCATGCGTAACCCGTTCTGTCTTAGGTAATTTACGAGTTCTATCTTCCTCTACAAAATCCCATAACGTTATCATAACCTCAGTAAAGATAATTGCAGCAAATACCCATGCATATACTCCCTGCCATGCTATCCATCCAAGTGAAAGGAATACTATCGAATAGAGAAAATTTCTTACACCATGCAATATCATTTCGGTAGAAGCAGTTTTACGCCACGGAAGTTTTTCCTTAAACTCATGGTGATAAAACATGTCAAATGCACCAAGCAAACCCTGCACAACTGAAAACCATAATAATAATTCCATAACTATTCCTCTTTCTCTCTAAATATTCCATCCTGATAAAATGTTTCGCCGTAAATTGAGTGCTCAAAGCTTAGTATGTAGCGAAAATTACCGTTTCCTTCATCACGATGTTCTGCTTTTAATGTACCTGGTGTCAATATTGAAGGTAGTACTACGTTAAAATATTTAAATCTAAGTAGGTAGCATGTGCTTTCGAAGAAAAGACTTTTACCTTCGGTTCTTACTTTCATTTTAGTCGCTAATAGTTTCTCTCCCTCCGACCCGACAGCATCAATAAACCCTAACTTCGGATCAACAATTTTGGTTGTTTCTACAATTTGTTTAGAACTATCAGAAAATTCAAATGATCTATTCCAGCATCTACGACCATTACTTGTAGGGCTGACCTTTACAGTAATCAGTACATTTTCACCTTGATTAAAAACCAATGGAGTACCTAATATTTTTGATAAGTAAGCAAAAATTAATCCTATTTTAGAACGTCTTACACACCCTTTGCCAGCAAAGACGGTATCGGTAGGAGAGGTCAATAATTTGTCCATACGGGCTTTTACGGGAGGGTACACGTTATTCCATCCTCCCTCAACATGTAATCTAAAATCATTATGCTGCAATGATTCTTCAATTGAATTATCTAAAGTAAATTCATTTTTTAGCATTATTTATCTCCTTAAAATTAACTTTTATTGCTCAAAACTTCGTTTACAAAATATTCCGCAGATCTTTTAACGGCGAAACGCTCAAGAGGTTCAAAGTACCAAATAGGGTCGAGCAACCTATCGAATTTTACCGTAAGAGTGATTTTCGTATTTTGATTGTCTATTTTCTTAAATTTCAATTCTGAACCGTGCAACTTCATATAATTTGAAATATAGCTCGTATCTTCAATAGAGGTTCTTATAGAACTATCGCTAACCTCATCAAATTTAACTTCGATGCTGCCTTTATGTGTATTGGTTACAAACCAACGATTATAGATAAAGTCATATTTACGTATGCCACCCTTATTTATTTCTGTCTGCTCAACATTATTAACAGGCATAGGGAATATTGAAATCAGCCAATGGCGGTCATTAATGAGATTAGTTTGTTTATGTAACCTTTTACTTAGAGTTTTTATATCTGCATTAATAATTTTACTATAAGTAACCTCATTATAACGGTTGAAAGTAGTTTCATCAGTTACTCCTTCTATGGATGAGAGTATTATTATAACTGGAATAAAATAAGCTTTGAAATAATTATCCTTTGACTTTTCCCAAATATATTGCCCTAGAAAAGAACAAAATGTTATAAATATGAACAGGGGCATTGCCATAATTATGCATACATATCCCTCCATCATTATAATTGCGCTAGCAAGCCAAATAATCATAGTATGTCGGAGATTATTCCAAAAACGACTTTTCCAACTTGCTCCGTCAGTATGTGGAGTCATATAGTAAAGTACTAATGATAGTATGAACGGTATGGCTATATACAATAAGCTACTGTGAAAACTATTTGAAAAAAATAACAATCTAAACGCTAATAAAGTAAACCCTATTAAAATTATTTTCTCGAAATATTTAGTCGCAGAATCCTTTTCCCTATCATTCTTTTTAAAAAACTTCATTAACTATTCCTCTTTCTCCCTGAATATACCGTCTTGATAAAATGTTTCGCCAAGTTGTTTATGTATCATTGATATTGTAAATTTAAAGTCACCATTGCCTAAATCAGTATGTATAACATGTGTTTTCCCTGTAGTAATACAGTGCGGCAAAGGAATACGTATACCAAATGGCTGCCAGAAATATCGATAGCTTTCAAAATGTAAGTTGCTACCCTTTTCATAAACGTTAAGCAGCATTCCAAAACCACCACCAACGCATTCCATCATCTCACCATTTTTACTTTCTTTTTTTACAGAAGTTACAATATATGGTTTTCTATTAGGATAATGATAAGTCCGCTGCCAGTATACTCCTGATTTACTAGGCTTTTTGAATAATTCAACCTGCATTGAGATATCTTTTCCCTCGTGTGGAGTAAGAGGATTTCCTATGATTCTGGTTAAGTGTGCAAATAAACAACCCATCTTAGAACAGCGAATTGTCTGCATTATTCCTTCATATATAATATTACCACCAAGTTCTGGCTCTCTGGCAAAACGCTCTTGGATATTTGGATTTAACTTGTTCCAATCTTCCTTTAGTTGATTTTTTATTGTACTTGCCATTATTTTATTCTTGTCTAGTTCCTTGGCTTGTAGTATATTTAGCTAATTAGCTAATTAGCGTAACTTAATATCATTTAGTTAATTAGTCAATAGGCTAAATGAATAAATTATAAGTTTTTTATGAATAAATATTATCAAACAACATTAGTTTTAGTAACACTAACAATTGGCATCGCAATAGGTGCATTTGTAGCTAGCATGGCTTATGAATTTGATAAAGGTATGTATGAAGTTTACTATCAATATTTACCACCCAATGAAGCGACGGAGAGTCCCGTAAAAAACTTTGGCAAAAAAGTGGACCATTACGATTTCGTAAAGAAAGCAGATGCTATAATTAATAAAAACCCAATAGATAATAAATCCCCCATTTTAACAGAAGACAATAAGGACAAAGATAATGAATGAAAAGATTTTTTCAGCACTAGCATCAGGAGTAAGAAGGAAGATACTTGCCTATCTTTCTGCAACTGATATGACTGCTGGCGAGATAGCTGAAAGGTTTGATATATCAAAACCATCTTTATCAAAACATCTAAGCGTTCTTGAAAATGCTGGGCTGGTATCCAGTGAAAAGAAAGGTCAATATATACATTATAGCCTCGTTCAAGACAATCTAGCCAACACCCTGAATGGCTTTGTACAAGAAGTCTGCCCTGTCGCCCGCCCTATCTTAAAAGAAAGCAAACAAAAAGCTAAGGAGAAGGAAGAGGATAATAAAGAGGAAGGTGAAAAAGGAAAAGACGAAGTCGATAAATGAAGAACGAAAACCAAGAAACAATAAGGAATATCATAAATGTTAATTATGCTGGAGAATATGGTGCGATTCGCCTGTATAGATCCCATATATTTATTGCAAAGTTTTTCTACAGGGATTTAGTTGATACACTCAAAAAAATACAAAATGATGAAAGGGAACATTGTAAATTATTTAGAAATATTATGCCCGAATATAATATGACACCATGCCACCTTACTATCATTTGGGGACTTGCAGGAAGTGCCTTGGGTTTAGCAACAGCTTTGACTGGCAGAAGGTCGTTACTATTATGCGTAAGTGCAGCAGAAGAAACAGCACATACGCATCTCACATCTCAAATCAGATATCTTGAGGGTTATGATACTAAACTAGCTGACATTATAAGAATGGTTGATGCGGAAGAAAAAAATCACATATCACTTTCAGATAAACATCTTAATATAAGACCACTATCCAGATTTGATAAAATACGACATGACTCCATATATAAAATATGCCAAGCAACTATGTGGATTGTTACAAAAGGAAAATCTTCTGAGTTAAGAAAAACTTTAGAAAAATAATGATACTACAAGAGCAATAATCAAAGGAATTGCAGTAATCAAGCATATTTCCACTATTGCCTTTATGTACATCAAAGTTTGGTCAGACATAATTATAATCCCGCACCCATAGACTGATTAACACTTGATTCAGTTGTTATCGATGCCAAATATACTATAAATTCAGAAGAATTCCTATTGATTTATTATACTAAAATGCTAATTGCCATCCAACCATCAGACGATAATCTGTTTCCAGCTGAGGACCATCAAGATTCTGATAGATTGGCATTCCCGCCTCTATTGCTAATCGATTACCTTCCAGAGCACCATCAGGCTGAATATAATTAAAGCCAACAAGTAGATCAATACGCTCTCCACCACGCAAATCTGTACGAGCTGTTGGAACCATCATTGGGTTTAACCTTGAATCCGTACCATCAATATCACCCCATGCCTTACCATCAAGACGAAGAGATACGCTAGCAGAATTAGATAATTTATGACCACCCCATGCACTCAAACCATATTGATTGCCCAAAGTGTAATTATTATCATTATCACCTAATCTTAAAACAGCACTCGCTTGCGATCCCCATGACCAGTCACCTTGCTTATCAGTATATGTTATTCCTGGAAGAAGATCATAAGTACCGGAACCCAGTTGCATGCCATATGGTAATATTTGATTAGCTCCCGCAGGAGTATCATCACGCTCATCTATAGAACCTGTTGGAAGGCTTATTCCTGCATTCAGTAATATCTTACGGTCTCCATTCTCACTAAGCGTATAAATACCACTCAATTTAGCATCCCCTACCCCTCTTGTTTCAGTAGTAAAGTTTACCACCATACGGTTAACATGATCCATTGATATACTCGTATATGGCAACATCCCCATAAGCGTCAATTCATCACTTACTCCATACATTAAACCAAACATATGCATTTCCATTGTCATTTTAGTTGGGGCAACCATGAAGTTATTTAGTACATCTGCTGTACTTACATCTCTATCACCATTGCGATTTCCTTTCATTTGCATAGAGCTATAACGATAAGAAGTCATCCACTCACCCTGTTTGTGGTTATGATCTCCCATGACACCAATCGGAGCATGTGCATCAGGTGAAGGAGTAGCATTAGCTGATGATGGCATCACTACTAATGACAATGTAGATAGAGATGTTAATAATCCAAGAAACGCAATTGATAAAAGTGATTTCTTCATGTCTTTTCCCTAATTAAAATTTTATATTATATAATTTGCACACCTAATAATTTATGCAATATCAAATAAATCCACCAAGCAACTAATTAGTCAAATAGAATTTATTTTGTCGAACCTATAACTTAGCAAAATATGTTTTTCAAGAGATAAATAATAATATTGTGATGGAGCATGAATCAGATCTATCTTATTGATAATGTTTATTAATTAGTGGAAATATATAATTTAAATCCAACCAAAAGTAGCGTTTTATTAGAATAATTACTAAAGCGCAAGACAACTCTAGGTGGTGTAAATATTTTCACTTTAAAAATCAAAGCATCAAAAACTAGAAATTACTTTGTTAGAAAAATTAAATCATTGACATAGGTCAATTTTTTATACAAATAGTACATTTTTTAGTTTTATATATAAAATTAGTTACCTAAATAATAACCATTTTCACTTTCTTTTTTTTAATGACCATAGAAATACTAAATTGCATTTATATGCTTGTTTATCAGATACTTTTGTCAAAAATAATCTCTACCACTCTAGTTAAGCAACATATATTATAACTATAATTGGTAACTAGAAAAACTATATATTTGGTGATATAAATATCGTATATACATTAAAATATTTACTAACTGAAAATTTAAAATAAGATTTACTTGATTTAATTCCCAACAGGATTAAGTCTCATTTTATAACATTTCCTTTTTATAAGTGGAGCTAATGATGAAATTCCTTTCAAAATTAAGTGTTAGAGTAAAACTGGCTATTATGCTAGTTGCTCCTGTTATAGGGTTACTATACTTCGCTGGAAACACTATTCAGAATAAATCAGACCTAGAAGATGAAGCAATTCTGCTTCAAAAGACAAGTAACTTAGTCGTATATATGGGAGATTTGGTTCATGAGCAGCAAAAGGAACGTGGTTTAACTGCCGTTTTTCTAGGAAGTAAAGGCACAAAATTTAAGTCAGAGCTAGCTAAACAACGAATCAACACAAACAAGAAGAAAAAAGAATTTCTTGACTATAGAGGACAATTAAATAGCACAAAACTTACTGATGATTTCAACAATAGCCTTGAAAATATCATTATTGGACTAAAAGAAATGGACAATATAAGAGCCGAAGTTGATAGACTTTCAATTCCAGTTCCCAAAGCTATTGCATATTACACCAACCAAAACGCAAAGAAATTTAGCTTAGTATCTGATACAACCAGCTTCACTTCCGACCCTCTCGTTGTTATCAGGATCAATAGTTATTTAAACTACCTACAAGGAAAAGAACGAGCAGGACTTGAGCGAGCTGTTGGAGCAAATGGGTTTGTAGCAGGAAGCTTTACTCCTAAAGCACTTGATAATTTTAAAAATCTTATTACAGCTCAAAGAATTTTTGAAAATATTTTTTTATCATCTGCAACCGATGAACGAAAAGAACAGTTAAGTGCAATAAATAATAACTCAACAATTAAAGAGGTTGAGCGAATGCGCAATATTGCAATAAACACCCCTAGTGAAATGAATACAATATCGGAAAAACACTGGTTTGACACTCTAACTAAAAAAATCAACTTAATGAAAGAATTAGAAAACTCACTTTCTGAAGATATTATTAAATTTGCAGCAAAAATAGAGTCAGATGCAATATCTGCCAAAAACTCAACTATAATAATTTCAATAATTATCCTGTCTATTACAACATTTATATCAGTATTATATATGTCCGAATTATCTAGTTTCTTTAATATTATTCGTAATGCCCTGACAAGAGGTGCAGCTGGAAATTTCAATGAAAGGATTTTGAATATAAAATCTGAAGGAGAGATAAAAGAAATACTCGAAATAAGTAACGCATTCATGGACCAAATGGATATATTTACTCGTGAGACCTCTTCAGTTATGTCTGCAATATCAAAAGAAGAATTCTATCGCAAAGTACTTACTAAAGGCTTTAGCGGTAATTTCCTATCCTCAACAAAAACAATGAATCTTGCACTTGCTGATTCAGAGAAAAATGCGAAAGACTTAAGAAACCTTATGCAGAACCTTGAAGAAACCATTAAAACAGTTAACATATTAGTTAGCGAGACCTCAGAATTAACTAGCAATATGAATGTTGAATCATCAACAATGCTTTCACTTTCGAAGGACTCTTTAGCCAAAAGTGATGAGGTTAATATTGCTGCATCTAATTCACAGGACAGCACAGGTTATGTTGCATCTGCTGTAGAAGAAATGTCTGCGTCAATAGCTGAAATTGCATCTCAAACAGCAAATTCTACTGCAATAGTTAGCGAGGCTCAGAGCAGTGTTTCAAACGTAACTGATAGAGTAAATAAATTTGGATTAGATGTTGAGAATATCGGCAATGTAGTCGAACTAATTCAGGATATTGCTGAACAGATAAACCTACTTGCTCTAAATGCTACAATTGAATCAGCAAGAGCTGGCGATGCAGGAAAAGGCTTTGCGGTAGTCGCAAGTGAAGTCAAAAATCTTGCTGGACAGACTGCAAATGCAACAGAAGAAATAGCAGCTCGTATAAGTGCAGTACAGCAAGGATCTGGTGAAATCATAACGGGAGTTAAGGGCATAGGAGAAACTATGGAAAAAGTATCTGAAATCTCTAGTGGAATAAGTGCAGCAGTAGAAGAACAATCTGCAGTGACTAGCGAAATTAGCAACAGTATGCTGGAAGCTTCTCGACATGCGGATGAAGTAACACAGAATATTGCTTCCATTAAAAAAGACATAGAAAACAATGCAACATCAGCATCTAGTGTTTCTGAAATGATTATAACCGTAACACAAAATATTGAACAATTAGGCGAAAAGCTCAGATCTGTAGCTAGTTAAAACTGTAGAGGAGAAAAAATGGCACATAACAAAACAGAACTCACAGGGGTTGAACGCACATTTACTGATAATGAATTTATCGTAAGCATAACTGACTCGAAAGGCATTATTACTTATGTAAATAAGACTTTCCTGAGTATATCCGGATATCAAGAAAAGGAACTTATCGGCCAACAACATAATATAATTCGTCATCCCGATATGCCTAGATGCGTTTTTAAATATTTATGGGATACCATTGCAACTGGCGAAGAAGTATTAGCTTATGTAATTAATAAATCTAAAAATGGTGATCACTACTGGGTACTTGCCCATGTTACACCAACATATAAAGATGGTAAGATAATCGGATATTTGTCTTCAAGAAGAAATACAACCAAACCTGCCCTCGACGTTATAAAACCACTATACAAAACACTTTGCGCAGAAGAAGCTAAGTTCTCAAGCAAGAAGGATGGTATGCAGGCTGGATTGGACCTATTAATAAAAATATTAGAAGAAAAAAATGTTTCCTATAGTGAGCTCATCTTTAAGCTATAGTATAGTTACCATCCATAAAAACACCATACCCATAGAGACCATAACCACCGCACCATATAGAACCCTACTAACATAAAGTAAAAACAACAAAGTGGTTAACAATTATATCAATATGTGCTACCATATTTATATAAAAATAATAATCCTATTATATATGATAAAAAATAAGCAAAATGGCTTTACTTTAATAGAATTATCTATCGTACTGATAATTATTAGCCTTATAGTTGGTGGCATAGTAGGAGGAAAATCTCTTATTAAGTCAGCAGGGTTAAAGTCAATTATTTCTGATATCCATAAATATAAAACAACTGTTAACACATTTGAATTACAGTATAGCGCATTACCAGGAGATATTAATAACGCAACTGAATATTGGCCTACAGAATGTGTTGATCTAGGGCTTAATCCCTGTGATGGCAATGGCGATGGAATTATGGGCAATTATCTGCTTGAGTCCCCTAGGCTTTGGCAACATTTAGCTTTGTCCTCTATAATAGAAGGCACTTATGATGGGTCGACAAATGGCTCTCCATCAAATATAGAAGAGCTTAATAACACTTATCCTAGCGGGGCTTTAGAAAGCACTTATTATATTTACAACAGCAATAATTCTTATAATGGCAAATCAGGAACCATATTATATATTTCCAGCAATCTGATATCTGGTGGATTTGTTACTATTAATGCCCCTCTACTAAGCTCTGGAGATATGAAAAGCATAGATAAGAAAATGGATGAAGGTCATGCTGATGCAGGATATTTAAGAGCAAGAAGTGGTAGTGGCGTGACCAACTGCCTCATTGGAGGCGGAGCTACTGGAGATTATGACTTAAGCACAACAACCAAAGCTTGCGTTATGTTCTATTTCTTTTAATGCAATTACAATAGAAAGCCATAAACCATCCGCAATATCGTAAAATCCATCTCACTAGAATATAATAAAGTGACCTTTTGCAGTGAAATTGTTTTAATAGAGCATAAATATTAGTCGCCGGATAATTAAGTGGTGAGAATATATCCAGCCATTGGCGAGTCAGGAAAGGTACGATATCCGTATGATGCTGGCTAACTCCTCGAACGCTACTGGTTGCTTTCTGCCACCATTCTTCC
>Ga0316205_10000731_pt1 | contig 52113 bp, 43 predicted proteins | sample 3monthpyrite_MG_FD_204941 | JGI IMG/M metagenome (GOLD analysis project Ga0316205, IMG submission 204941) | Microbial mat bacterial communities from mineral coupon in-situ incubated in ocean water Damariscotta River, Maine, United States -... | ecosystem: Environmental > Aquatic > Marine >...
AGGCCGAGAGTGACACACCGAAAAAATGTTCTTTTGTCTATAGTGCTTGAAGACCTGATCTCTAGCGTTCCAGATACTGTAGTTTATCCTTTTTCCCATCCCATTCTTCAGCGTCAGGCAAAGGCTCTTTCTGTTCAGTGATAACAGGCCATATCTCTGCGAGCTCACGATTTAACTCAAGGAAGTGGGATTGATCTTCAGGTAAATCATCTTCAGCAAATATCGCTTCGGCTGGGCACTCAGGTTCGCATAAGCTGCAATCGATACATTCTTCGGGATCAATAGTCAGAAAATTTGGACCTTCATGGAAACAGTCTACCGGGCATACTTCAACGCAATCGGTATATTTACAGAGAATACAATTGTCCGTCACTATATATGTCATTTGTCGATGGATCCTGATAAAAAGATTGAAGTCTTATGTTACTCGTTCCAGGGTAATTTTGGAATGCCTTTCATCGTATTATATGCGACTCAAGTGCATGATATTGAAGGAAGAATGTGAAAATATTAATATTTCCGCCTGAGCATGAGTGCAATACAGCCTGGCTGTATTGGTGTGGGGTATAGCATGGGCAAAAATTTAATCTGAAAATAAAGTCATTTATTCAGGCTTGTAGACAATATAGCGATTACGGCCAAATTCCTTGGCCTGATATAGCGCTTTGTCCGCGTATTTAATTAGATCGATACAGTTTAATGTGCTATCAGGCACCATTGATGCTATGCCCTGGCTGATCGTGATTTTGTCAGAGACTTTGGATGATTTATGCTCTAGCGCTAAAGCTTCAATGGCTCGTTGCAGGTTTTCTGCCAGTTGTGCTGCCCCTTCAGGCTTGGTCATGGGGGCTATTAATACAAATTCCTCGCCACCATAACGCGCGAGCAAATCGGTAGGGCGCGTAGCCATCTTATCCAGGGTGTTTGCCACAAGCGTTAAACATTCGTCACCTTTGATGTGTCCATAGGTATCATTATAAGGTTTGAAATAATCAATATCGATGAGAATAAGTGTAAGCACTGCCTGGTCGCGCAGCGCTCGTTTCCATTCTTTTTCCAGGCTCTCATCGAATGATCGTCGATTGGCGATTCCGGTTAATCCATCGAGAGAAGAGAGTCTTTCAAGTTCGGCATTGGTCTTTTGCAGTTGTTTTTGCATTTCACGCAGGGCAAAAAAAGCAGCGTTGCGTTCCATTTGGAGCAGGTAGTGCTTCGCGTGTGAGCGTATACGTGCGATCAATTCAATTTTATCGGGTAATTTAACCAGGTAATCATTAGCGCCATACTGGAAGGCTTCTTTTTTTATGGCCGGGTCTTCCTTGCTGGATAAAACTATAATCGGGATGTCTTTGGTGGCATCATTGCCGCGATAGAAACGCACCAGGGTCATACCATCAATATCAGGTAATACCAGGTCTTGCAAAATGATGGTGGGCTGAAGATCACAGGCGGTACTGATAGCCTTGGCAGGCTCCTGGCAGTAATGAAATTCCATGTCCGACTCATCTGCGAGCATGCGCTTGATGCCTTCGGCTACCATGGGCTGATCATCAATCAGTAGCACCTTGATGGTTTGCTGGTATAAAAGGTCTTCCTCGTAATCAAATTTATTTTCTTTCATAATCAGGATAACCCGTTAACACCGTGCACTGGATGCAGGTACATGCTTTTGTTGGGATAAGGTTTTTACAATGGCAGCTGCGATATCCTCGATGGGTAATATCATACGTGCTGCATTTAATCTTGCGGCTGCGCGCGGCATGCCATATACGGCGCAAGTGGCCTCATCCTGTGCAATAGTTAATACATTATTATTCTTAAGCGCCAACAAGCCTTCGGCTCCATCATTGCCCATGCCGGTTAATAATACACCGGTTGTCACGCCAGGCCAATGCTGGTTGATGCTATGGAAAAATATATCAATAGATGGACGATAGGCATATTCCACAGGATGTGAAGTATATTGAAATTCGAGGTTCTGGTTGAGCTGCAAGTGCTTGTCACCTCCAGCGATATAGACCTTGTTGATTTCAGCCTTGCTGCCTTGTTTTGCAACACTGACCTGTAACTTGCATTGGTCATCCAGCCAGTCTGCCAGTCCTGTTGTGAAATTTTCATCAACATGTTGAATAATAACAATGGAGGCCGCCAGGTCGGCAGGCAATGCAGCTAGCAGGGTAGCCAATGCGCCTGGTCCGCCGGTGGATGCGCCGATGCATATCATTGGATGGGATGAGCCTGGGGTGATGTTTTTAGTGATAGGAGAATTTTCCTCCTGCTGTTTGCTTCGTGGACAAGTAGTAATCAGATTATCAATGACTCTGAGTTTGTGCAGCAAAGGTTCAATGCCTGCAGAGCCGGCATCGGGTGCCAGAGTAGGAGTTGAAATGGCATCCAGCGCGCCATGCGACATGGCCGAAAATACCATGTCAGCATATTGATCTACACTGGCAGTAACAACTACAATAGCGCAGGGCGAAAGCTTCATGATTTCCCGGGTTGCATCAACACCATTCATGACAGGCATGAGTAGATCCATTAGTATTAAATCAGGAGTATCCTGCTGTGCTTTTTCGACAGCGATCTGGCCATCTTCAGCATCCCATATCACTTTATGCACACTGTTTTCGTGTATGATTCGGGCGAGCAGCATACGGATCATATAGACATCATTAACGATGGCAATATTCATTCGGTGGGTTCTCCTATCAGATCGATGACGCCATCGACCAGTCCTTCATCATGGAAGCTTCCTTTGGTAAGATAGTAATCAGCGCCTGCTTCCAGTCCTTTTTGTCGATCCTCGGGATTATCTTTATACGAAACAATCATAACGGGTATAGAGCTGAAGTTTGTATCATTCTTTATCATAGTGACTAGTTCAATCCCGTTCATTCGTGGCATATCTATATCAGTGATTATCAGGTCGTAATCTTTTTGTCGTAGTGTATTCCAGCCATCCATGCCATCAATGGCAATATCAACATAATAGCCTTTTGACTCTAACAGGTTTTTTTCGACTTCTCTTACTGTAAGTGAATCGTCAATAACAAGGATTTTCTTCAGGTTTATTTTGCGATTATCAGTAGCATTCCTGTTAATGTTGCCCAGGCGGCTGTCACCGCTGAGTTCCTGTATGTTAATGAGTAAGTCATCGATGTCGAGCACGAGTACAGGTCGGCCGTCATCTGCGATAGAGACTGCGCTGATATCCTTGATCTTGCCCAGGCGATCATCAATAGTGTCGAGGGCCAGATTTGTTTCACCAATAACCTTGTCAACGACTATGGCATAGTATTCGCCTCGCTCACTCAGTATAACGATTTCGAGTAGTTCAGTTGTATTGGCCTCTGAATAGGCGCTTTCAAGTACTTGACGGCCACTAATCAGGCTAACATCCTGATTGTTATATTTGATCAATTGTTTATTCTCGAGGGTATAAATTTCGCTGGAATGCAGTTTGATCACAGTATGTATGCGAGCCAGTGGGAAAGCATAATATTCATTGCCAATATCTGTTAGCAAGCTATGTAGTACAGAAAGCGTTAGAGGTAATTGTAATTGTACGGTTAATCCATGTCCCAGGTCAGTGGCGCTCTTTATCTGACCGCGCAATGATGTTGTTACATTGTGAACGACATCAAGACCAACACCACGTCCGGAGAATTCCGTGACATTATCACGAGTAGAAAAACCGGGAAGGAATAGAAAATCGAGTAATTCAGTTTCCGATAATTTATCAGCCATTTGCTGGTTGACCATACCTTTGTCGATAATTTTCAATTTCAACTGGTCAAGGTCTATCCCTCTGCCGTCATCTTTAATCGTGATATTTAATCGGCCAGCAAGATGAAATGCAGAAATAGAAATTTTCCCATAGGGTTGCTTGCCGTGTTGTTGGCGGATATCCGGTAATTCGATGCCATGGTCGATCGCATTTCTGAGTAGATGAGTCAATGGCGCTTCTATTTTGTCGAGGATATCACTATCTACCAGTGTATCGAGCCCGTTGAGTTCAAGGCGAACTACTTTCCCCAGGGATTGGGAAACGTCTCTCACCATTCTTTTGAAGCCATGAGTGCCATCACCGAATGAACGCATGCGGCTGGCAATGACTTCCTGATTCAATCGGGTAGATAGCACAAAGGATTTTCTGTCATATTCATCGAGTTGATTTATGTCATCATTGAGTGATGATCTACAAAATTCAACTCGATTTTCAGCTTCTATTAATGCTGCATATATCTCATCAGAAATTTCAATATCTTCAAGTCGCTGACGCAGTTTGAGTAAGCTGGTAGATAGTTCAGACTGACGTTTTTTCACTATCTGTAATGAATTTAAATGAGTTTGAAGCCAGTTTTGCGAAACCAGTAATTCATTTGATACAGCCAGCATTTTATTCAGTCGTTCTGATTTAATTCTGACCGAGCTATCAGATGACTGTGATGTCGCCGATTTTGACTTCAAGCCCTCATTTGTAGCAGTGTCCTGGTTGGATGCATTATCATGGCTATTGGCCTGGCTGGCTTGCATAGATTGAAACAGGCTAACATCAAAATCTTCGCCATTGGCAAGTTTGTCGAGCATATGTAAACTGTTTTCGAAATTAACTTGATTGTTATCCAGCCACGTTGACAATTGCTCATTAGGCATGAGTGAGACTGTTTCAAGGATATCATTGCAGTATAGCAGCAAATCAATGGCTGTCTTATTAAGGCTGATTTTCCCATTTTGTGTATTAACAAAACAATCTTCCATGCGATGCGAAACTTCTACAATTTCTTTGAAGTTAATCATGCGGGCGGCGCCTTTTATTGAGTGTGACGCACGCATTAATGGTTCGATAATACTGTTATTATCAGGATCGTTTTCCAATGCAAGCAGATTCTCGTTAATCGATATAGCCTGTGCTTCTGCCTCCACCTTGAATAGTTCAAGCATGGATAAATCAATGCTGCTGGTTTCAGGTTTCGCTTTACTGGATACCTTGTCGTTGCTTTGTACGATACTTGCTGGTGTAGTGTGCCTGGAGTTAACGGGCTGTTTATGTAAAAGATCAACTGATGATGTTATCGCCCGCTCATTTTCGTTTAGCCAGTGTGAAATATTTTCACTATTGGTGGTCGTTAGCTGATCGATTAGATTAAGTGCCTGACTTATTGATATAAATAGATCATGGCCGGAACTAATTTGTTGATTGCCTAGTAAAGGCAGTGAAAGTGCTATTGCCTCCGATAAATCAGGTATAAGGGGGAGGTTGCATAATTTGGCGCCACTAACAATAGACTGTGCTGCTTTGATTGCATTGCTGAGCATGTCATTCTGAACACAGTCGAGTGTGGCCGTGTTCAGAACATCGGTTATAGTTTTAGTTTGAGCGCAGGCGTCGTCAATAAAGAATTTGAATATATTGCTATCAATGGTTAATTCAAGCGTACTCATGCCAGAACCTCCATTAATCGTCGATTCATTAATATAGGATTGATCAAGCCAATATGTGTGTCTTTGAAATCAAATACACCGTCAATCAGGTGAGTGTTTGTTGCTGAAATAGAGGCGGGTGCATGTTGAATCGCGCTATCTTTTATTTTGTATATGCCCATGACCTCATCCGCTTGATAGGCGTATTTACCTGAATCCAGATTGAGAATAATCATACGAGATTTGTCGCGACTACCTTCCGGGGAATTTTGCATGGCGCATAAAGCATTAAATGAAATGCATATTTCAATTTCACCGCGTATATTAACCAGACCGGCAATAATTTCCTGTCGATTATGAGGAATAGAATGCACTTCGCTGGTTTCACAAATTTCACTCAATATCGAAGATTTTATTGCATACCATTCGGCTCCTGTTCTGAAAATAATGCAGGAAAATAAGTTATCGGAGCGCCCTGTTTTTTCCTGTTTATAAATCGCAGTATTTTCAGTCGTATAGCCATCCGGTAATTCCCTGTCCAGTAATGTCAGGCCTGATTTGATATAAGTGTCGCAATTTCGGCAATGGATTGCGGTTGCCAGCTTGGGGCATATTTCCTCATTTTTGCGCCAGACGCCTGTTTGATTCCAGCAGTCTACAATTTTGTGCACTTTGTTGTTCATGATTGCTCGATTATTTAACCTTTATTCTGGATTTTTCTACACGTTTCCTGAGTAGTTGGGACTGTTTGTGCTCACCCTTTTTATCCAGCAGAAATGCCAGATGGATCAGGGCTTCCTGGTGTTTAGGGGATAGAAATAAAGCTTTTCTGTAGGCTGCTTCTGCCTGATCTGCTTGTGTTAGAGCGCTATAAATTGTGCCCTTTAAGGTAAAGAAGTCGGCTGTTTGCAAGTTGCTGCTAAAAGTATCCAGCATAACAAGAGCCTCTTCAAATTGACTCCGATCTGCCAGTGTTCTTGCGTCTTTCAGTGTAGGTTTTCTCGAAGGTCTTTTCTGAATGATTTCTGGCTGTTCTGGTCGAGGCTTTAATGTTTTTGCGGCTACTTTTTTTGTAGAGGGGTTTTTCTGTATTGCTGCAGTCTTTTTTGTAACGACTGATTTCTTTTTACGTTTGAGTGGTAGTGTTGATTTGATAAAGCCAAAAGAACGTGGAATGCCACATTGAGCATAGAATTCGGTCGGTATTATTGACGACTCGGAATGGCCTATGAGCAGGATGCCCTTGTCTTTGAGGGAAGCGTTTAACTTTTCAAAGGCTTTTTTCTTTTCATTGCTATTAAAGTATATCAACAGATTTCTGCAAAATATTGCATCGTAGTATGACGGGTTTGATAATATGTTTTCATGAAAAAGGTTGCCTTGTTTAAAACGGACTGTCTTCTTCACTTGATCTGATATTTGGTGCAAATCCTTGTCTTTCGTGAAATATTTATTCATTATGTGTTCTGGTAATATGTTGCGGAAGGAATGCTGCCTGTAAATACCGCGCTGTGCACAATCTATATTGCGTTGGCTAATGTCGAATGCTTCAATGCTGAACATATTGGCCTTATAGCCATTTTCGAATAATTTTATTGCAATGGAGTAAGCTTCCTCACCGGTTGAAGAGGGTAGACTCAGAACCCGTACAGGAAAATCCTCATTTATTTTCTTCTTCTTGTTAAGTTCAGCAATCAAGGCATCAAAGGCATATTCATCGCGAAAGAACCAGGTTTCTGGAACAATAATTTCCTCAACCAGTCTGGTTATTTCTTCTCGTGAGTTTCTCAGTAGATCAAGGTAGTCAGAAGGCTCCTCAATCCCGGCTTCCTGCATGCACTTTTGCACAGCGCTGATGTAGGAGTATTCGCCCATTGTGGAGCTGTCGATGCCGGTTTCGGCATGAATGATATCGATGAATTTATTGATATCAAGTACTGTATTCATTAGCGCATACTCGATTCATTGCTCATGAATGCATGGCCAGCGATTTAATGTCATCGAAATCATCCGGCATGAACTTTTCAAGATCAATTATCTGGATTTCACCCTGTTCGTCTGTTAGTGTTTTACCGAGATAGGGTGAATGCTTCTGTGTGAGGACGTGTCTGTTAATGAGATCGGTGTCAAAGGACTCTGTCTTATTTACTTTTTCTGCAATTAAGCCAATTCGGGAAATAATGTCGCCTTTAACTCGTGTCAAGATGATGATACGTGTACATATCTTTCTGCTATGAGGTTGGTTAAATAACAGCATGCTTGTATCGACGACAGGTATTGTTTCTCCACGATAGTTGAATAAGCCACATATATATGACTCTGTTCTGGGTATCCTGGTTAACTCAACAAGCGGTGTGATTTCGGTAATCAGCTCCGTTGTTACAGCAAACCTTTCATTGCCCAGGTTGAATAGCAGGAATAGTCTTTTAGCCATCTCTTCTGACTTTAAATATTGATACAGCTGTTTGCAGTCCATTCGCAGCGTCTTTTAGCTGTTGTATTGATTGATTGGATTGCCTTAATGAATCAGCTGTCTGATGTGCTGTTTCATTCAACTGAATCATACTTTCACTGATTTGTTCGCCTCCCACAGCCTGTGATTGCATGCCTTCTGTTACTGTCTCGAAGCGAGGAGTCAAAGCCTGTACTTCATTAATAATATTGCCTAGTTGGCCGCCAATCATGCCAATTTCATCGACGCCTCGACTGACATCATCGGAGAATTTATCCATGCCCATCACGCCGGCTGAAACAGCTGATTGCATTTCCTTTATCATTTGTTCGATATCCCATGTGGCAACGGCAGTCTGATCTGCCAGTCGACGTATTTCAGTGGCGACGACCGCAAATCCCTTTCCATATTCACCGGCTTTTTCAGCTTCGATAGCAGCATTGAGCGATAATAAATTGGTTTGGTCAGCCACCCGGTTTATTGTTGTCACCACCGTATTGATGTTACTGGCTTTGTCATTCAATACTGCTAATTTTGAAGCAATACTATCGGTTGACTTGCGCATGTTTTGCATGGCATTTTCCATGCGTGCTATCGATTCCTGTCCTTGTGATGCAGAACTGGCTGTGCTTTCTGCAACGCCAGTGACTTCTTCCATAGTGCGTAATAATTGTTTTGATGTGGCAGATATCTGAGTGACAGTCGCCATAATTTCATTGGTGCTGGCAGCCTGTTCAGAAACTGTCGCTTCCTGTTGTTTAGAGGTAGCAGCAATTTCTGTAGCACTGGAGTTGACTTGTATGCCGGAACGCTGCACTTTTGATACTAGCTCATTCAGACTATTGACCATTCTTTGAGTATCATTGGCCAGATTATCAATAGGCTCGGTACCGGAGAACACCATGATTTGCCCGGTCAAATCACCTTCAGCTGCGCGTTTGACGACGTCGTGTATAATTTCAACTCTGCCTTTAAGGTCTTCGTTCACCGTCTGCTCGCGTACGATGGTTTTTTCCAGAGCTTCACTCATGATGTTGAGTGCTTTTTCAACATTGTTGATAGCATCATCACTTTTTTCGAAATGTGCTTCAAAGGTTTTAACGTCATCTGATGAAAAATTTTCCATGACTTTCTTGATAGACTTTATACCAGTCGATACTGCATGGGTCATTGGATTAATAATGCCGGTCAGTAGTAAATAGGCCAATAGTGCTATACCGGCCATAGCGATCAGTGCATAGATAATGATAGAAGCAATGGTACTGTCGGCACTGTCTACCAGATCAGCACTGATATCGGTAATGTCTTTTGTTTGGGTCTGTGTAAGCTGATTCAGGTTGGCGTTCAGTCTCGCGAGCACGGGGCCGAGTTTGCTCTGGATCAGGAAAACATCCTGGCGCCATTCATTGCTCCCATGTAGCGCTATCACTTCATCCAGCTTTTCTGTAAAGTTGCTTAAAATCTGTTGTATGTGATCTGTGGCATCTTCCTGTTCCAGTGTCATTGTGCTTTTATTGTTATTTTTAAAGGCATCGAATTGTTTATAGAAACTCTCCTTGTAATTTTGTATTTCATTCAGTGCGGTGTCATTGCGGAAACCCAGGTAGGCGCGAATGCCATTCATCATGCGTGTCCATGAGTAACGCATGTTTTGTATTTCATTGAGTTTGTTAACACTTTTCCTGCTATCGTGTTGATCATCTTCTGACTGGATCATGGCTTCGAGATTTTGCAGCATATCCTGACTTACCGGATTAATATAAAGGGTAGAATTATTCATGCCGGGAAAATTCTTTTGACTATCTTCGGCCAGTTCCAGTAGTGTTTGCTGGAAGGACTTGAAGTTGTTGAAGTCGGCTTCAATTGTATCAACTAATGTGGCGCTACTCGGGCTGGAGAGGATGATTTGTTGATTCTTCAGGCTTTTAATCAGCTTGTCGGCATTCAGGATGCCAGTCGTGAAATTGTTTTTATAAACATCTTCCTTGCTGAGCAGGTAGAGTCCGAGTCCTGATAAGGATTTCTCAATAGTCTGTGAAAGTTCCATGGCAGTAATGACAGATACCTGATGTTCTTCAACGACAACTTTGACTGAATCCTTGATGCCCAGCAAACTGACCATCGTCTGTGCGGCGATAAGTGCAAGCACTACCAGCATTACGCCAAAGCCGATCAGCATTTTCTGTTTAATGCCCAGGTTGCTGATTCTGTCAAATAATGACTTCATGATGTTTCCTTTCCCTTAGTACTGGTGTGTATTTATGCATCGCAGGATGCCGTGAAGATCAGGCACCTTCATATATTATTGTGTCTATGCAGATGATTCATCGGCGCTAATACACTAAAACTTTAGTGGATTTTGGAAATTAACCGCACAGAGTGTGCGACGTAACTGACGGAATTTTAATAATTTTAAGTACTAAACTGCTTTTTCAGCTGATAAACCAGTTCAAGTGCCTGTCGGGGACTCAAGGCATCGGGATCAATATTATTTATTTGCTCTTCGAAGGGGTGTTTCTCAGGTGGGTTGAATAGTGAAAATTGTTGTACCGGCTGCTGATGTTCCTGGTGAGCGCGTGTATTCTCAAGCTCTGACAAGCGTTTTTTGGCAAAATCAATGACCTCTGTCGGCACGCCGGCCAGCGCCGCTACATGCAGCCCGTAGCTGCGGTCTGCCGGGCCATCCTTGACCGCATGCATGAAAATAATACTATCGCCATGCTCGACCGCATCGAGATGCACATTGACAATATTAATGTCAGCATTCGCCAGATCAGTGAGCTCGAAATAATGCGTCGCAAACAAGGTGAAGGCACCAATTTGGCGGGCTAAGTGATCGGCGCAAGCCCAGGCCAGAGAGAGGCCATCATAGGTGCTGGTGCCACGCCCGATTTCATCCATCAGTACCAGGCTGTTAGGTGTGGCATTATTGAGGATATTGGCGGTTTCTGTCATTTCAACCATGAATGTTGAGCGGCCACTGGCAAGATCATCCGAAGCACCTATGCGGGTAAAGATGCGGTCAATGTGCCCAATAACGGCACGTTCAGCCGGCACAAAGCTACCGATGTAGGCCATCAGCGTGATCAGTGCAGTTTGACGCATATAGGTTGATTTACCACCCATGTTGGGTCCGGTAATAATGAGCATGCGACGTTCATCATTTAACAGGGTATCGTTGGGTACAAATACCTGATCAGACACTTTTTCCACCACCGGATGCCGTCCAGCAATGATATGTACACCTGTGCTATCAGTACCAAGCTCAGGGCGTACATAGTTTAGCGTTTGTGCTCGTTCTGCCAGATTGCAGAGTACATCTAATTCAGCCAGGCCAGCAGCACATTCGGATAGTAGCGTATGCGATGCAGTCAGCTGTTTGAGTAGCGCTTCATACAGGTATTTTTCCCGCGCCAGGGCTTTCTCTCTGGCGCTTAGCACCTTGTCTTCGAATGTCTTGAGATCAGGGGTAATATAGCGTTCTACATTTTTCAGTGTTTGCCGACGAATGTAATCATCCGGTATATGCGCGGCCTGTGCCTTGGAGATTTCAATATAGTAACCATGTACACGGTTATAGCTGACCTTGAGCGTATTAATGCCAGTGCGCTTTTTTTCATTTTCTTCAAGGTCGATCAAAAACTGATCCGCATGTTGGCTCAATGCGCGTAATTCATCAAGCTCCGCATCATAGGCTTCAGCAATGACACCGCCATCACGAATCAACATAGGCGGTTGCTCAATGATCGCACGCGTTAACAAATCAACAATGTCAGGGTGCTGTCCAATATTCTCAGCCAGCGTTTGAGATAGTGTGCTTCCGAGCTTATCGAGCGTTTTATGTAGCGTGGGCAATGATGACAAGGATTGTCGCAAGCCGGCCAGATCCCGAGGCCGTGCGCTGCCCATCATAATGCGGGTCATGATGCGTTCAATATCGCCAATCCCTTTCAGGCAATCATGTAGCGGCAAATAAGCCTGTTGCAGCAATAATTCCTCGATGCAGTCATAACGACTGTTCAATGTGAATGGGTCACGTAAAGGACGATTGATCCAGCGCCGCATTAAGCGGCTGCCCATACAGGTGCTGCAATGGTCCAGTATGCCTGCCAGGGTAAAATCATGTTGATCAGACAGGCTACGGTCGAGTTCGAGGTTTCGGCGAGTAGCGGCATCAAGAATAACGGCCTGATCTCGCTGTTCGACGGTGATTTTTTTCACATGAGGCAGTTGCGTGCGCTGTGTTTCGCTGGCGTAATGAATTAAACAACCGGCTGCACCCAGAGCGATCGGCAAGGCTTCGCAGCCGAAACCAGCAAGGTCGTGCACGGCAAATTGTTCCGTTAACAGGCGTGTGGCGGTTTTCAGTTCAAAGTTCCAGGGTGGTGTGTATTTGAAGCCCGGAAATGTTTTTAAGGATGAGGCTATAGCGCTGTCTTCATTCACCAGTAGCTCGGCAGGGCGTATGCGTTCAAGCTCACTGAAAAGCGCTTCATCTCCGCTGACCTGTAAAATAACAAAGCGGCCGTTGGTGATATCCAGTGAGGCAATGCCGAATTGATCATTACGCTGGTGTATTGCGCATAACAGGTTATCGCGCCGCTCATCCAGCAGGGACTCCTCGGTAATGGTGCCTGGAGTGATAATGCGGACCACCTGACGTTCAACGGGCCCTTTGCTGGTGGCCGGGTCACCAATTTGCTCGCAAATGGCAACAGACTCCCCGCGCTTGACCAGTTTGGCGAGATAGCCATCGGCCGCATGATAGGGGATGCCTGCCATCGGGATCGGTTCGCCGGCCGACTGCCCCCTGGCCGTGAGTGTAATATCGAGCAATTTTGCGGCCTTGCGCGCATCCTCATAGAATAGCTCATAAAAATCACCCATTCTGTAAAATACCAATATATCAGGATGTTGCGCCTTGATTCGCAGGTATTGCACCATCATTGGCGTGTGGGTTTGGGTGTTGTTGGTGTTCGCGCTCATAAGCTATTCAGTGTATATAAATCCGTGTTTAAGGTCTATTGGTGTGACACGCCAACTATTCATCAAGGGCATGATTTATTTTTTCAATTGTCAGCGCCAGCGGCCGATAATGTTTCAGGAATAGCGGATGTCTGATACATTTATCAGTACAATAATTATTTGATCAATGCAGTTATGAGTGATCAACCACAGCCAAGGGGATCCATTGCATGGTAGATTCTTCCGATAAGCGCGATTTCAGACGCATGAGTGTCGAGATCAGGGCAGTTTTCAAGATCAACGGACAGGATGAATTTTTTGAAGGTACAGTGACGGACTTGAGTGCTACAGGTATTTTACTCACCACCGATACCAGTCTTTCAAACGGCGATGAGCTGGAAGTGAAAGTCAAACCTGAGAAAGCTGTGGTACCGCCACTCTATGCCAGGGTCAAGATCTTGCGTGTTGATCAGGTGGATGGAGGGAAATACCAGGCGGGTTGTAAAATTACAGAGATGTTGTCCTGATAAGTTAGGGAGTCGTTGGAATTGCCATCACATCAGTGTCGTCAATTAGTAGAGCAGGTCGCTAACAAGCTGTTGCAGGCACAATTAAAACTGGTCACCGCTGAATCATGTACCGGCGGCTGGATAGCCTGCGAAGCCACAGCTATTCCGGGTAGTTCGGCATGGTTTGAAAGGGGATTCGTTACCTATAGTAATCAATCAAAACAGGAAATGCTGGGTGTAAGTACCGTAACGCTGGAGCAGCATGGTGCGGTCAGTGAATTGACCGTACGTGAAATGGCACAAGGTGCGTTAGCACATAGTCAAGCCGATGTTTCTGTAGCAGTCAGCGGCGTTGCCGGACCCACTGGCGGGAGTGTAGATAAACCGCTAGGCACTGTCTGGTTAGCATGGGCTTATGGCGAGACGATACAGGCAAGCAAGTATTGTTTTAAAGGTGATCGTGAACAAGTCAGGGAGCAGGCAGTCTATGCTGCTTTTAAAGGGCTGCTCGAACTAGTTAACTCGCATGAGTGACACACGTCGGCTGTTTTTTGCGTTATGGCCGACTGAAGAAGTGCGTCAGGCTATTCATGCGCAATCAATAAAAGTATTAACCCAACACTGCAAGCCGGTCCATGTCGACAATCTGCACATGACGCTGGTTTTCCTCGGCAATATCAATAAAGAAAAGATCAATGACTATTTGCAAGCCGCGAATAAAGTACAGGCGCAACCCTTTGAACTGGAGTTAAATCAGTGGGGTGCTTTTCAAAGGCCGCAAATACTATGGCTGGGTTGCACCAGTACGCCAGCTGCATTGCAGGCATTGGTGACGCAATTGAATGCAGAACTGAGTACCTGTGGGTTTGTCGCAGACACCAGACCTTATGTGCCACATATGAGTATTGCGCGAAAATACAAAGATAAAGACCTGCCGGCATTCTCCGGTTGCGTTCACTGGGCGGCACGCGAGTTTTCATTGCTTGAATCCAGGTCTACGGATAGAGGAGTGGAATACCATGTCTTGCAGTCCTGGCCGCTGATCAATGGCGCATGAATACCGTGGTTCATTTATGATAGGGCTATAATCGTCTTTACGGCCTTGTCATCTATCCTGACGCAATATTCCTGCTTGTTCAGGTTTTATGAAATTTCATTATTTGTTAAATAATCTACAAAAAAGCCCAGCCTGCGTAGGGTTCAATTTCATCGCGATTCATTAGTATCAGTTGATAGGCATGTGGATTAAGAGAGTGATCTACCGTTGTATCTACCGATAAGCGTTGCAACACATAGCCGAGCAGTGCGCGCCTGACTTCAACTTCAATGCATGTTTTGCTAACACCGTAGTCGACGAGCAAATTTTCTTGTTTTTGTTTACTCAAGCCGGTGTGTGGAGCCAATTTAAGTATCACCGTTTCCATCCAGTCATCGTCATACACCTGGCTGGACTCGGCATCTGCTTCCTCACAACTGGCTGCGGCAATTCTTGATAAAACAAAATCGCGGAAATCAAAGCCTTGTTCATTATAGGCGCGCACATGCCAGCGCAATCCATTATTGATGAGTGAATGTGGCTCGATGATTCTGTGCTGATCATCATCACGATCTGTTAATGAGTGGTAGCGAACGCGCAATTTTTTATGATTCTTTATTGCCTGAATGATTTGAGCCAGTACGACTTTATCCGGCAATCGGGAGGGTAGTGGCAGGCTCTCTACCGTCACCCCGTATACCGGTACATTTTCTGCCGGACCGCCTGCAATCGGCAAATTCGAAGCAATCAAGGGTAATACTGCTGCTGGCGACAGATCAGTAAACGCTTCCTTGAAGCCTGGTGCAGGCACAAAACCAAACACGCTGTGTTTATAAATCAGGTTATCCGGAGCCAGCTGCCCATAGAGCTTCAGGTCCTTGGTGGCCGCTGCATCTGAAATGCCGAATGTTCTGGCGATATCACTACGTGATATGACCCCGGTATAGAAGGCCATCAGCTCAATGTATTGTAAACGCTGGCGAGTGATCCATTTGATGCTTTTTGGGTTATTGTCGGCTGGCGCCATATTATGCTCCCATTGAAAACCTGTTTAATTATATAGAATTATAAATGAATCCGTTAATAAAAACTATAAAGATGGTAAAAAATATATAGGTGATAAAAAATATTGACATCTAAAAATGTATAGGCTAATGTTCATACCATACTGCGACGTTGAAGAGCAGGCGAATATCAAACATCGATCAAATTTTGGAGAGAGTAATGGACGAAAACAAGAAAAAAGCTTTGGGCGCTGCCCTGGGACAGATAGAAAAGCAATTTGGTAAGGGTTCAGTCATGCGTATGGGTGATGCCGGTGCCATCCCTGATATTGAAGCCATCTCCACAGGTTCACTTAGCCTGGATATTGCCCTCGGGGTCGGGGGGCTGCCCAAGGGACGCGTCGTTGAGATCTACGGACCTGAATCATCGGGTAAAACAACCCTCACCTTGCAAGTGATTGCCGAGGCACAAAAGCTGGGCGGTACGGCGGCATTCGTCGATGCCGAACATGCGCTCGATCCGCAATATGCAGCAAAGCTTGGCGTTAATGTCGATGACTTACTGGTCTCGCAGCCAGATACTGGTGAACAGGCACTCGAAATCACCGATATGCTGGTACGCTCTGGCGCGGTTGATATTGTTGTCGTCGACTCGGTGGCGGCACTGACACCCAAGGCGGAAATTGAAGGGGATATGGGTGACCATCACGTGGGATTACAAGCCCGTCTCATGTCACAGGCATTGCGTAAATTGACGGCCAATATCAAACGTTCGAATACGCTGGTGATCTTTATCAATCAGATCCGTATGAAAATCGGCGTGATGTTCGGCAACCCTGAAACCACTACTGGTGGTAATGCACTCAAGTTCTATTCATCAGTACGTCTGGATATACGTCGTATCGGCGCGATCAAGAAGGGTGATGAAATTCTGGGCAATGAAACCCGCGTCAAGGTGGTGAAAAATAAAGTGGCACCTCCATTCAAGCAAGCCGAATTTGAAATTTTATATGGTGAAGGTATCTCACGCGAAGCCGAACTGATCACGCTAGGCGTACAACATGATTTTGTTGAGAAAGCTGGTGCCTGGTATAGTTATAATGGCGACCGTATCGGACAGGGTAAGGATAATGTGCGTAACTTTTTGAAAGAAAATCCTGATATAGCCAATGAGATTGAAGCCAAGATCAGAGGCAAGCTGCTCAATAAAGAAAAACCAGTGGCACCAGTCCAGAATAAAGAGGAAGAAGAGGCTGAAGTATAGTTACGAGTGCCAGTGTTGCGGTGCAAGGCGTGCAAGATTGTCCATGGAAGGACAAAGCCGCAAGTCGCCTGACTGATGATAAAAAAAGCCTAGAGATGCTTGGCTTAAAGCTGCCAGGGTTCAGGTGCTGCAATTGAAAACCCCTGAACATAGTCCACACCAATGTCTTTGAGCTTGTCAACGGTAGCCTGATTCTCTGCGTATTCGGCGATGGTCTTTAGTCCCATGACATGCCCGACATTGTTGATAGACTCAATCATTGCCTGGCTGATCACATCATGCTCTAGCTCGGTAACAAAACCTCCATCAATCTTGAGAAAGTCCACCGGCAGGTATTTCAGGTAGTTGAATGAACTTAATCCACTACCAAAGTCATCCAGTGCAAAATAACATCCCATGGATTTCAGTGACTGCATAAAGTGCTTGGCATCATCCAGGTTTGAAATAGCTGAAGTTTCTGTGATTTCAAAACAAATACACTCAGGTTTGGCATGGCTGTGTTTGAGTTCGAATACTATGAAATCCAGAAAGTCCTTGTCTGTAATAGAGGCACCCGACAGGTTAATGGCAAATATTTGATGCCTGTCACCTTGCAGACAGTCCTTTTTTAACTCAGAAAAGAAACGCTTCACTACCCAGCGGTCTATTTGCAGCATCAGGTTGTAACGTTCAGCCGCGGGTATAAAAGCCATGGGAGGAATGATCTTGCCATCCTGATGCATGCGTAGCAGAATTTCAGTGTAGTGTGGACATTTTGGGTCTGAATGATTAATACATTTCAGTGGCTGGTGATACAGGATCAGCTGATTTTGTTCAAGCGCCTGTTTTATTTTGTATGACCAGTGCATTTCATCATGTTGTTTGCTTATAGCTGCATCATCCAGTTGAAAAACATGTAAGCGATTCCGGCCCTGATCCTTGGCGATAAAGCAGGCAGCATCTGCCATGCTCAGCACCTCCGTCACATTCTGGGACTCGTTGTTAAGGTAAACCACGCCAATGCTGACACCTATTTCGAATACCTTTTTGTCCCAGGAAAAGCGAAAGTTATTCACTGTGCTGCGAATGTTGTCGGCAATATGAATACCTTGCTCAAGAGAACAGTTTTCAATCAGGATGCCGAACTCATCACCGCCGAGTCGTGCAAAAGTATCGCTCTCACGCACGATGGTTTGTACCATGCTGGCAAGGTGCTTGAGTAATGCATCGCCGGCGATGTGCCCGCAGGTATCATTGACGATCTTGAATTGATCAAGATCGAGATAGCATAGAACATGCTCTGAATTTTGCTGTTTCGCCTGCAAAATTGCCTGCGATAATCTTTTTTCAAATTCACGTCGATTGATCAGTCCTGTATGTGAATCATGCATGGCCTGGTAGGATAACTGTTTAGACATCGCCCTGATCCTGGTGACGTCATGAAACACCAGTACGGCGCCAATGACCCGATTATGGCTATCACGAATGGGTGATGCTGATTCCCTGATAGCAAATTCACATTTGTCGTACCGGGTTAATAAACGTATAAGCGGTACAGTGATACTTTCGCCGAGTTCCAGGCAGGCATGTACCGGGTGAACGATTTCCTCATCACCATCATCCGATAAGGGATTGAAGACTTGCTGAACCTGTTTTCCCCGTGCGTCTTCAAGCGACCACCCGGTAATGGTTTCGGCCATTGAATTAATATAATCAATGCATCCATGGATATCGGTGGTAATCACTCCATCAGCAATCGAATGCAAAGTGACGCGCGCTTTTTCACGTTCTTCATTCAGCGCTTGCTCAGCCAGTTTGTACCTTGTGATATTACGAATCAGCCCTTCAATGCCGATGGCATGATTGCGTTCGTCGTAAACCATACGTACATTGATCAGCACCCAGACGCCATGCCCCTGCTTATGCTTGAGTTCAACTTCAAAATTATTCAAATGGCCGTCAGATTCAGACAGTAATTGTAGAAATTCGACACGTTTTTCCGGATGCATGTAAAGATCGGTAACCTTGATACCCATCAATTCATCCAGGCTGTAACCGGTAAGATCCTCAGCCCCGGGACTGGCATATTTCAGGCAACCCTGCGTATCCACGCGATACAGGGTATCTTCCATATTATTGATAATCAGCTCAGCGTCAGCTGCATTGAGGTGGAAATCGTGATTAACGGGTTCCTGACAGGGTGGATTTTTCATTATACTGGTAATACGTTGCGTTCAATATCGGGTTGATCTAATTGATTGTTAATTAATGCTTACCTCTATTGTACGATAATACAACCTGATTAATAGCGTTTTAGATAAAATACGTACGTATATCAATTATATTCATAGGGTAATAGGCCGTAGGCATGACTGAAGACCAAAAAGAAGCTTGGAAAATTGCCACGCGTTTGTTGAGCAGACGAGAATATACACGCAAGGAAATTAGTCAGAAACTGACAAAACGCGGTATCCAGGCTGACGATGTGGACTATGTTCTGAATGAGTTAATGAGAAATGGCTACCAGAGTGATGAGCGTTTTGCTGAACATTACACCCGCTTCCGCGCCAGTAAAGGCTACGGTCCCAGGCGAATTCGGTTGGAGCTGCAGGAAAAAGGGGTGGATGCACAACTGATTGAGCAGGGGCTCGCATTGTCTGAGGTTAACTGGTTAGAACGTATTGCTGAAGTCCGTGAGAAAAAATTTAAAGGACAGCAGGCTGACACCTGGGAAGAGAGGAATCGTCAGATACGTTTCCTCGATTATCGTGGTTTCACCCAGGAACAGATCGATTCCTGCGTGTTGAATGATGAGTAAATATTGTTACCCGGCTCTGGATATATGAAGAAAGTCATATATACCTATTAATTGGAATTATACCAAGTTTGGCTTCTGTTTCCTGACGGGTGCAGGTAAAATGCCAACGCTCCAGCATACTTAGCGTTGTTTACGCTTCAGGGTTCTCCCATGAAAAACCTTAATGGGCTATTATTGTCTGGCGTAAACAGGGTATGGGGTAGGTCAATGATCTCGGTATCATGTTATAAAACGAACCAATACATCAGGTCAATCGGGAAAATACGGAACAATGGTCAGCAGCGCAGAGATACGAAAACTATTCCTGGATTATTTCGCAGGGCAGGGGCATGAAGTCGTTGCCAGTAGCCCACTGGTGCCTGCCAATGACCCAACCCTGCTTTTTACCAATGCCGGCATGGTGCAGTTTAAAGATGTTTTTCTTGGCCGTGACCATCGTTCCTATGCCCGTGCCTGTTCGTCACAACGCTGTGTACGTGCAGGTGGTAAACATAATGATCTGGAAAATGTGGGCTACACTGCGCGTCATCACACTTTCTTTGAAATGTTGGGTAACTTCAGCTTTGGCGATTATTTCAAACGTGAAGCCATTCAATATGCCTGGACTTTCCTGACTGAAGTTGTTGAGCTACCGGCAGAAAAATTATGGGTCACCATCTACAAAGATGATGATGAAGCAGCCGATATCTGGCTGAATGAAATCAAGGTAGATCCGGCGCGCTTCAGCCGTATCGGCGACAAGCCCGGTGGCAAGCAATACGAGAGCGATAATTTCTGGTCGATGGGCGACACGGGCCCCTGCGGACCCTGCTCGGAAATTTTCTACGATCATGGTGAAACGATTTTTGGCGGACCTCCCGGCACGCCAGATGAAGACGGCGATCGTTATATCGAAATCTGGAACCTGGTCTTCATGCAATACAATCGTGACAGCAGTGGTCATATGGAATCCTTGCCAAAACCGTCGGTGGATACCGGTATGGGTCTGGAACGTCTGGCTGCTATATTGCAACATGGTCACAGCAACTATGATATTGACCTGTTTCAACACCTCATCAAGGCTGCCGCAACTGCCACTGGCTGTAATGATTTAAATGATAATTCACTCAAGGTCATTGCCGATCATATTCGCGCCTGCGCCTTTCTGATCACCGACGAAGTGCTGCCGTCTAATGAAGGCCGTGGTTACGTGTTACGCCGTATTATTCGTCGAGCGGTTCGTCATGGTTATCAGCTCGGTCAGAAGCAAACCTTTTTCTATCAGTTGGTAGATGCCCTGGTCGCTGAAATGGGTGATGCCTATCCTGAGCTGGTCAAGGCGCAGGATCTGGTCAAACGTATACTACGCAAGGAAGAGGAAAAATTTGCCGAGACCCTGGAACAAGGCATGAAGATCCTCGACGCAGATATCAGGGATATGCAAGGCACGGTGATCCCCGGAGAAACGGTGTTTCGTTTATACGATACTTATGGTTTCCCGGTTGACCTGACAGCTGATATAGCACGCGAAAAAAATCTCACGCTCGACATGCCGGGGTACGAACAGGCTATGGAGCATCAGCGCAGCATGGGCCGCTCCGCAAGTTCATTCGGCATCGATTACAATAGTAGTATTGATCTGCAAGGGTCGACAGATTTTACTGGCTATGAACATATCGAAGACCAGGCGGAAGTGACCACGCTGATAAAAAATGGCGAAGTCGTTGAGGTATTGTCTGCAGGTGAGCAGGGCATGGTAATAACAGATAAAACACCGTTCTATGCCGAATCCGGTGGTCAGGCAGGCGACAGTGGCACTCTGGAAAATAATCAATGTCTATTCAATGTACAGGATACCCAAAAGCAGGGTAGTGGTGTGTTTACTCACATAGGGTCTGTCGTAAAAGGTGAGATTCGCGTCGGTAATCATCTCATCGCACGTGTCGACAAGGACAAACGTCTGGCCACGGCACGCAATCATTCGGCCACTCATTTATTACATGCAGCACTCAGAAAGGTTCTGGGTGAGCATGTGACGCAAAAAGGGTCTCTGGTGGATGCTGAACGTCTACGTTTTGACTTTTCACATTTCGAGGCTGTCAGTCCCGAGCAATTGCAAACAATTGAAGCGATGGTTAATGAACAAATACGCCAAAATGCAGTGGCCGAAACCAGAGTCACCGACTTTGATACCGCCGTTGCCGAAGGTGCCATGGCATTGTTCGGCGAAAAATATGGTGATGAAGTGCGCATGCTGCGCCTCGGTGATTTTTCTACCGAACTCTGTGGTGGTACTCATGTTCAGCGTGCAGGCGACATTGGTTTGTGTAAAATTATCAGCGAGGCAGGTATCGCCTCGGGCGTTCGCAGAATTGAAGCCCTGACGGGCCAGGGTGCATTGGAATACGTAGAAAAAACCGAAAACCAGTTACGCGAGATTGCGCAGATGGTCAAGGGTACTCAGGATGATAGCAGCAGCAAAGTACAACAAATCCTGGAAAAAAACCGTAAACTGGAAAAAGAACTGGAACAGCTCAAGTCCAAACTGGCCAGTTCAGCAGGTAGTGAGTTGAGTGAGTCTGCCGTCGATGTGGCCGGTATCAAGGTGTTGGCCGCCCGGCTTGATGGTGTCGACCCCAAGTCACTCCGTGATACGGTAGACCAGCTGAAAAACAAACTCGGTTCAGCGGCCATTGTTCTGGCCACTGTCAAAGATGACAAAGTCAGCCTGATTGCCGGTGTGACCAAGGATAAGATTGGACAGATAAAAGCCGGCGATCTGGTGAATATGGTCGCTCAACAAGTGGGTGGCAAAGGCGGTGGCCGACCGGATATGGCACAAGCGGGAGGCAATGATCCTGCCGGGCTAGACAAAGCGCTGGCCGACGTCCCTGCCTGGGTGAATGAGCAGCTCAGTTAAAGCATCTTTTGGGCTTCTCATTTGCGAGTGAAAAGCTAAACAGGCTCAGGTTTAATCGCCGTGAAGCCCATCAATTTCATCAGATAGGGCAGTTTTGTAGCCAAAATTCTTTCTTTACAATGTGTTTTAGTGTTTAATCGTCGGTTTTTTACGGCTGGAATCAGGCAGAAATGGCATTACTTGTCCAAAAATATGGTGGCACCTCGGTCGGCAGCATTGAACGTATTGAAAATGTTGCCAAAAAGGTAAAGAACGCACACGAAGCAGGCAATGATATTGTCGTCGTGGTGTCAGCCATGAGCGGCGAAACCAACCGCCTGGTCGAACTTTCACGCCAGATTTCCGACAATCCCGTTCCGCGTGAGCTGGATGTACTATTATCAACAGGTGAACAGGTCACCATTGCGCTATTGAGCATGGCATTGGAAAAAGTGGGTTGCCCGGCGCGTTCCTATACCGGTTCACAAGTACACATTCTGACTGACAGCGCGCACAACAAGGCACGCATTAAAGACATCGATGGCGCACGTATTCGTGAAGATCTGAACCTGGGCCGTGTCGTGGTTGTGGCTGGTTTCCAGGGCGTCGATGAACATGGCAGCATCACCACACTGGGCCGGGGTGGCTCCGATACCACGGCTGTCGCATTGGCCGCAGCACTGCGTGCTGATGAATGCCAGATCTATACCGACGTTGATGGTGTCTACACCACAGATCCCAGGGTCGTTCCAAAAGCACGACGCCTGGCGCGTATCACATTTGAAGAAATGCTGGAAATGGCCAGCCTGGGCTCAAAGGTTTTGCAAATACGCTCAGTTGAATTTGCCGGAAAGTATAACGTGCCACTGCGTGTACTCTCTTCATTTGAAGATGGCGAAGGCACATTAATTACACTAGAGGATGAAGGAATGGAACAAGCAGTGATATCGGGCATCGCCTTTAATCGCGATGAAGCTAAACTCACCATTCTGGGTGTGCCCGACCAGCCTGGCGTGGCTTCTAAAATACTCGGCCCCATTGCTGATGCTAATATTGAAGTGGATATGATCATCCAGAATATTGCTCAAGACTCCACCACCGATTTTACCTTTACCGTGCATCGGAATGACTTCGATAATGCCATGTTCGTGTTAAATGAAATTGCCAGGGAGCTGGGTGCGCGTGAAGTGGTCGGTGACAATAAAATCATCAAAATATCATTGGTCGGCGTAGGCATGCGATCTCATGCCGGTATTGCCAGCACCATGTTCAAGGCGCTGGCCGATGAAGGTATCAATATTCGCATGATTTCCACCTCTGAAATCAAGATCTCAGTGGTAGTGGATGAAAAGTACCTTGAGTTGGGCGTAAGGGCTCTGCACGACGCATTTGAGCTGGATAAAGCCCATGTTGGTTAATGAATATGAATAAAAAGTAAGTTGTATTATATATTAGTGGTCAAAAAACAATTATAATCAATAATATAATTAAAACGATAATAAGAAGAATTAGGGTACTACAGTTTCCCACCCACAGGTCGATATAAAGGCAAGTGGGATCCAGTGGAATTATGTGTTATGCACTGTAGACATTTGGTGATTGAGTAATGCAAGGAGATATGCAATGTTAATTTTAACACGACGTGTGGGTGAAACCCTCATGATCGGTGACGAAGTAACAGTAACCGTTCTGGGCGTTAAGGGTAATCAGGTCCGAATAGGAGTCAACGCCCCTAAAGAAGTGGCTGTCCATCGTGAAGAAATATATGACAGAATTCAAAAAGAAAATGGTTCGGATGCCGTAGGCAACGAATAATTCACAATATTCACTGTCTGAATCCTTCTCAGATAAAAAAATGTCCGTGTAAACCTTAAAAACAGGTCCATGGGCATTTTTTTATGCCTGACATTTTGCTATTCTAGCGCCCGGCGTAAACACCTGAGAAATAAGCATCAAATCTCAAGCGATTAAGTCAAATCTTTGGAGAGCTGGCCGAGCGGCTGACGAGCAACGTAGTGGCGAAGAGCATCGGAGCTTGCGACGATGACCCCGAAGGGGTGAGTGAGCGCAGCAAGCGAATAACGCGCAGCGCGCCGGGTATGAAACCCCGAAAAGCTGATTAAGAATAGAATAACCAAGTTTTGGAGAGCTGGCCGAGTTGCCTCGATCCGCAGGATGAGGTATCCATAATGAAGCCCGGAGGGATTCTATGGGGTGCTGGAGTCTTGTAGTGAAATAGAAAGGATTGAGTAAGCAAGTAACGTGCGCAGCGCGCCGGGTATGAAACCCCGAAAAGCTGATTAAGAATAGAATAACCAAGTTTTGGAGAGCTGGCCGAGTGGCTGACGAGCAACGTAGTGGCGAAGAGCATCGGAGCTTGCGACGATGACCCCGAAGGGGTGAGTGAGCGCAGCAAGCGAATAACGCGCAGCGCGCCGGGTATGAAACCCCGAAAAGCTGATTAAGAATAGAATAACCAAGTTTTGGAGAGCTGGCCGAGTGGCTGAAGGCGCGCCCCTGCTAAGGGTGTATCGGTTAATCCCGATCGAGGGTTCGAATCCCTCGCTCTCCGCCATACCCAAAAGACCACATATGTGGTCTTTTTTTATTCAGTAGCAAGAGATATACGAGCATTTAATTTAAAGCGGGCAAAAACTTGCCCATTAGCAAGCTTGCAACCCGGCAATCGCCAGATCTATTCAGCATCCAGCAGTATTGGTTATATCCATATTTGTATCTCTATGAGTAATTGATAATTATTTGACCTATATCGCTAAATATTAGCTGAACTCAGCCGCTTGCTTATATAGTGGTTCATTAATTTAATTTCATCGTATTTACGCTGAATTATGTCTTTACGCATGGTGGCCATGTAAATTCATGCTACATTTAAAAAACATATTATTTATTGTGGGAGTTGTAGGAATGGATGCGCAGTTACAATGGCCCAGATTTAATGTTCAATATACTCCTTCTATATTATTGATTTTAATATTATTATTAATAATTCCCTTGTCAAAGGCCGACCCCGGTCAATTGACCTTTGCCGTGCACCCCTATCTACCAAAAGAAGAAATACTAAAGCGTTTCACCCCGTTGGTTGATTATTTATCTGACCAATTAGGTATGCCTGTCAAACTAAGCATATCCAAAAATTATGAAGTCCATATCGAAAATATCGGCAACCAGGTGATAGATATTGCCTATATAGGGCCTTCCAGTTACGTCGAGATGACGCAAAAATACGGCAAGCACCCACTCCTGGCGCGACTTGAAGTCAACGGCAAGCCTTTCTTTAATGGATACATCGTGACGGCGAACAAAGAATTTGTTGATAACATTGGCGCCTTAAAGGGAAAGCGGTTTGCATTCGGTTCTCCGCATTCCACCATGAGCTACCTGGTGCCGCGACATATGCTCAAAGAAGCCGGCGTGGGCCTGGAAACACTGGCGGGCTACCGATTTCTGGGTAATCATCGTAATGTTGCTCTGGGCGTGTTGCTGGGAGAGTTCGATGCCGGCGCGGTAAAAGAAGAAGTTTATTTTAATTTTCGGGAACAAGGTTTACTTAAAGTCGCCGTCTCACCATCCATTTCCGAACATGTTTTTCTCAGCAGACAGAAGCTGCCGGTTGAAGTGATTGAAAAATTGCGTCAGTCCATGTACCGGCTTTCTGAATCAGATGCCGGGATAAAGATCCTCACCACAATCAAGAAAAAAATAACAGGTCTTGTCAAGGTAAATGATAGTGACTATGACAACCTGCGAAAAATAATGCAGTAGCAGGCAATATCTCGTGATCAATAATCATTCATATATTAAAAAGAGCCGGTATGTAGTGGCCGCCTCGGTATTGCTTTTTTTTATCGGAATATCATTCATTGTATTGCTGTTCACCAATCATACTAACACAATGATTGAAAAAGCTGTTGAGGAGACAGAGTATGATCTGGGTTTTTTAACAGAGCTGGTTAAAAAAGATTATCTTAATAAAGACTTTGTCGCCATCGAGCAAGTCATGTCCGAGTGGGTGCATGGTAATGACCTTGCATGCAGCCTGCAAGCTATCGCTGCCAATGGTTATGTCTTGTTCAGTTTTCAGAGTGAAAAACCAGTACTGCATAAAAGAAAATTGCAGCAAACGGTCACGCATAATGATCGTTTGTTATTGACGATCAATTTTGAACGCGATTTAAGCAGAGAGATAACAGAGTCGGAGAGCCTGAGGAACAAGTTCATAGTCACAGGTCTTGGTTTTGGATTGTTATTGGGGATTGTAACCTGGCTTTTGTTGCATAAATTTGCATTCAGGCCCCTTGAGCGTGAAATCAGTAGACGACAAGAGGCCGAGTTAGCATTAAAAACTTCAAATGAAGAGCTGGAGCTTCGCGTAGAAAATCGAACCGATGCGATAAAGAAACTATCCAGTGCAGTAGAGCAAACGGATGACATGGTCGTTATTACTGATCCGCAGGGCATAGTTGAATATGCCAATCCATCATTTATAAAACACTCAGGTTATTCTGATAAAGAAATCATGGGTGCCAACATAGGTATGATGAAGTCCGGTTTACACGATGGGCGCTTTTATAAAGAGTTGTGGAAGACGATAACGTCGGGAAACTCTTTCCAGGAGATATTTATCAATCGTAAAAAGAGTGGCGATATCTATTATGAAGAAAAGACCATCACGCCGTTAAAAGATAGCAATGGTACGATACTGAATTATGTCTCCACTGGGAAAGATATTAGCGAAAGGATGCAAATTCAGGAAAAATTGCATCACCTGGCCACACATGACGTGCTAACAGACTTGCCTAATAAGTTAATGATTCTCGATCGCCTGACACATGCCATAGAGCAATCCAGTCGGAACAACTTAAAAATTGCCCTTATGTTTCTGGATCTGGATCAGTTTAAACATATTAATGATAGTCTGGGTCATATCACAGGCGATACCCTGTTAAAAACAGTCGCAATAAAACTTCAGGATTGTATTCGAAATAGCGATACCGTTGGTCGCTTTGGTGGTGATGAATTTGCCATTGTGATGGAAGGCTTGAAAGATGTCAGCGAGATCAATGTCGTTGCTCAGCAGGTGCTCGACGCGGTATCGGAGCCTTTGGTAGCGGAGGGTTATGAAATTATATCATCGGCGAGTATCGGCGTGACTATCTATCCTGATGATGGTGATAATGTTAATACACTACTGAAAAATGCAGATGTTGCCATGTACCGGGCAAAAGACAAAGGCGGTAATTCAGTACAGTTTTATACGCAAGACATGACTACGCATGCACGCCAACGCATGGAAATACAACATCGATTAAATCATGCATTGGAACGAAATGAATTTTTATTGCACTATCAACCCAGGATTGACGTTAAAACCGGGAAGATAACCGGCATGGAAGCATTGATTCGCTGGGATAATCCGGATATCGGGTTTCAGAATCCGGACAGTTTTATACCTATTCTGGAAGAAACCGGAAAGATTATAGAAGTGGGAAAATGGGTCATGCAGGAGGCCTGTCGATTTAATACAGGCCTGGGTAAAAAAGGAATAAAACCATTACGGATATCAGTCAACCTCTCAGCCCGGCAATTTCACGATGACAACCTGACGCAAAACCTGGAAGAGATGTTTACCCAATGCAATCTTGACGCGCAACATCTGGAAATTGAAATTACCGAAAGTCTGCTGGTCGATAATGTCGAAAAAGCGATTATAACGCTGGAAAAAATACATCAATTGGGTGTGTATCTCTCCATTGACGATTTTGGAACCGGCTATTCCTCGATGAGTTATCTGAAAAAATTTCCTATTGATGCAATCAAAATAGATCGATCATTTGTCAACGGCCTGCCGGATGATAAGGATGATATTGCTATAGTTAATGCCATTCTGGCTTTGGGTAAAAATCTGGGCATTGAGCTGATCGCAGAAGGGGTAGAAACCGCGGAGCAAGCCGCTTTTCTACAAACGAATGGTTGTGATGAGCTCCAGGGGTATTATTTTAGCCGGCCATTGCCAGATGAAAAATTTATCGAATTTCTGCTTGAATATAACCATGGCACAGCATCCGGGTCAAACGAAAAAGTATAGCCAGGCAATTCTTTCTGGCTCTGATTCTGGCTACCTCTGAATAACTTCTTGCAAGCGTTTTTCCAGAATATCAATAAAACGTTCGTGTTCGCTAATCAATGGACTGATGCCTACCTTGAAACCAGGGTATTGGTCCATAACCTCGTCACATATATCAACAATGTCGCCACCAGAACCCGCGTGTTTGCCGGGTAAAAAAAACAGCAATGTAACAATAGCGCTGGTTTCACCGCTTTCCGCCTTGCGTGTTAACCAGTCTTTGAGTAAGTCACCGTTAAAATCATATTCCTTGCCTTCACGCCGTTCCATCACGGCTTGCTCCAATAGTACATCCCGGGGTAATTTTTCCTGGACACGCTGGGCCAGGTGTTTTCTTACTTCAGTCACCCTGGGTATTGGCGACCCATGATCAGTTAGTACAATGTTTCGTAAGGGCAGTTGATACTTGTCGGCGGTATCCTGAATATGTGAAAATATAATCTCTGCGAGTAATGCCTCACCCTCGGGTAATGGATAAATAACCTCGGCTATTACTAACTTAAAAGCCCCGAACTTTTCTTCCAGTAAACTCACTTCATCCGGCACAAATGAAGTCAGTGCCTTGCTGTTACCAAAAAATAATGGCAATAAAATAAAATCACGTTGTCCAGCAGCCAGCTGCTGCGTCATGAAGTCACGAAAAAGCTGCGCAGGTTTGCCATCCAGCTGGTCTGCAGCAATATGGTCAGCGTGTTTAAATGAGACCGCATGAACAGTTTGCCTCGCTTTGTCAGTCAGCTTTTCAGCTAATTGGCGTAATTGTAGTGTGGCATTAGGGCGTACTGAGCCATTATCGCAAAGAAGGATCACCGCCATTATTATTCTGCTCCTGTAGTACAATGCAATTTATCAATATTCATCTGGTTTATTCTATGTTGATAGCAGCTGATCCAAACGGTTTCATTATGCTCAATAGAGCCTGGCGAACTGTGTCGTTGATTGCCATGGAATAATTGTACAAGTATTATGTCTGGAATTTAACACATTATGAGCAGGGACGGATTTAGCCCTGCTTTACTATGGTCTATATGTGAATATAGCCATGTTGGTAACGAGAGCAAAATAACATGATCAAAAAAATAATGGGGCGACGATTTCAGGGCCAGGATGAATTCAGGCACGGGCGCATGCCGGGCATGGGTGTGCTGGTGGTTAACCTGGGTACGCCCGATGAACCCACGCCATCGGCCGTACGACGTTACCTCGCCGAGTTTTTATCCGACAAACGCGTAGTGGAAATACCGTACCTGCTATGGAAGATGATTCTGCATGGCATCGTGCTGCGAGTGCGCCCGGCTAAATCAGCAGCGGCCTACCAGCGCGTATGGAGTGACCAGGGTTCACCTTTAATGGCTGGCTCAGTTGAGCTGACTGCACAAATCAAAACGGCATTACAATCCCGTGTTCCCGGAAAATGCAGTGTTGCGCTGGCCATGCGTTACGGTCAGCCATCTATCAAGCAGGGGCTGGAACAATTACAGGCGGAAGGTGCAGAGCGCATCATGGTATTACCGTTATACCCGCAATACTCGGGAGCCACCACAGGAACAGTGGCTGATGCCGTGTTTACCAACCTGTCAAAATGGCGCTGGGTACCGGAACTACGTTTGCTAGGCCCTTATCATGACGACCCGGGCTATATCAAAGCCATTGCCGATTCGGTTCGTGACCATTGGCAACAAAAAGGCCAGGGCGACAAATTGTTTATTTCTTTTCATGGCATGCCCAAAGCCACACTCGAAGCGGGTGATCCCTATTTTTGCCACTGCCATAAAAGTGCACGCCTGATTGCAGCCGAACTGGGTTTGCAGGAGCAACAATGGGAAATGGCCTTTCAATCACGTTTTGGTAAAGCCGAATGGTTACAGCCATATGTCGCCAAACGCTTGCAGGAGCTACCCGGTGAAGGTGTTAAAAACCTGACTGTTGTTTGTCCCGGTTTCTCCATCGATTGCCTCGAAACCATCGATGAAATCGCCACGGAAGGACGTGATGATTTTATTAAGGCCGGAGGAGAGCAACTGGAATACGTACCGGCATTGAATGCATCGGCTGCACATGTGTCCTTCATGGTCGACAAAATTATCAATAATGCAGGTGGTTGGCCCGAGCTGGAGCAGCAACACAGCGATGAAGCACAGAAGCAAGCGCTGGCAAAAAGTCGCGAGTATGCAATAGCCGCTGGCGGCAAATAGGTCAAACAGGCATTCAGGGCTACATCCGGTCACTGCCATGTCTTGTCATTAAATCATTTGACATGCCCTCAAACCCTGCTAGACTCGTTGTTAGTCAACCAACTAACTAAGATGTAATATGCCCAGAACCAGTGATAAACGCGAACGCCTCGTCGATGCAGCCGTAGATTTGTTTCACCATCGTGGTTACGGGCAAACTTCGTTGTCTGATATAGCCGAGCAATCCGGAGTTCCATTGGGTAATGTTTATTATTATTTTAAAACCAAAGATGATTTAGCCAATGCGGTCATTGAAGAGCGCATTCATCACCAGCATGACATGTTCCAGCAATGCGAACAGGCAAAGGATCCTCAAACCAGTCTGTTTAAATTCCTGGATATTTTAATCGATCTTAGCGGTGATATTTCACGATACGGCTGTCCCATTGGTGGCTTGTGTCAGGAGCTCAACAAAGATGATAGCGAGCTCGCCGGCAAAGCCGACGAACTTTTGAGCCAGGCGCTTAAATGGACAACGGTACAGTTCAAACTCATGGGTAAGAAAGATGCCGCCAAACTGGCCCAACACTTGATGGCGACGATGCACGGCGCCAGCCTGCTGGCCAATACCTTCAGTAAACCAGATATTATCAAGGAAGAAGCCACGCGTATGAAGGCCTGGATCAAGAGCCAATAGATTTTTTATTTAAATAATTAATAGCAAGTCAACTAACTAAGTTAAAGGGGGTGTGCATGTCGCTGGCAGAAAAAACCAGAAAAGTCACTGAAGACTTTATTGCGAGTCAGAATAAAAATGTACAAGAAGTGATCGTTAATGCATTTAAAGATTTGATGAATTCCTCTTCAGGTGATTTGGCGCTTAACAAAGGGCATCAAGCCAAAGATTTCACTCTGCAAAATGCCAGGGGCGCCACAACAAGGCTCAGTGAACTGCTGGCACAAGGCCCGGTAGTGTTGAGTTTTTATCGTGGTGGCTGGTGCCCGTTCTGCAACCTGGAATTCAAGGCCCTGCATGATATCCTGCCAGACATTAAATCATTGGGCGCACAACTGGTGGGGATCTCACCAGAATTGCCCGATCAGTCCATGAAAACCACAGAGCGTCACCAGCTTCAGTTTGAAGTACTCAGTGATGTATGTAATAAAGTGGCATGGCAATATGGACTGGTCATGGATGTGCACCCGCAATTGCGCGAATATTATTTGCAATGGGGCTTTAACCTGCCAGAATTAAATGGCGACGACAGTTTTGAACTGCCCATACCCGCGACTTACATCATCAGTTCGGATGGGGTAATACACCATGCCTACGTTAACAAGGACTACACCCGGCGCATGGAGCCACAAGACATTCTCCAGGCGTTACAAACACTTTAGTTCAACCAGAAAAAAAATTTAAAGGAACCTCTATGTCATCGAATCAAGCCAGCATGAATCAACAGGAACTGTTTACACCAATCAATATCGGTCCGATAACATTAGCCAATCGCATCGTCATGGCGCCACTCACGCGCAATCGTGCCGCTGAGGGTAATGTCCCTTCTCCGATGGCCGTGACTTACTATACACAACGTGCCAGTGCCGGCTTGATCATTACTGAAGCCACACAGGTTTCGGCCGAAGGTGTCGGTTATCCGGCCACACCGGGAATTCATTCAGATGCACAAATCGATGGCTGGAAAAAAATCACCGAAGCCGTGCACAACAAAGGCGGAAAAATATTCCTGCAACTCTGGTATTGTGGTCGCATCTCGCATCCGAGCCTGTTGCCGAATGAACAAACACCGGTTTCAGCTTCTGCCATTAAACCTGAAGGTGAAGCGGTCACCTATACCGGTATGCAGCCCTTTGTTGAGCCTCGTGCGCTGACACTGGATGAAATCCCCGGCATTATCGAGCAATACCGGCAAGCCACTAAAAATGCCAGAGTCGCCGGTTTTGACGGGGTTGAAGTGCATGCGGCCAATGGTTATTTGATTGATCAGTTCCTGCGCGATGGTGCCAATCAGCGTGACGACAAATACGGCGGGTCACTGGAAAACAGGGCCCGACTACTACATGAAGTGCTCGATGCCGTTACTGAAACCTGGGAGCCCGGCCGTGTAGGTGTACGCCTTTCACCGGAGAATACTTTTAACGATATTCGTGATTCACAACCACAAGCCACCTTTAACTACATTGCATCATCTCTGAGTGGAAAAGGTCTTGGTTACCTGCATGTTGTGGAGGGCGATATGTTAACCGGTGAGCGCAACATGAATTACCGTCAGCTCAGGGATCACTTCGACGGCCCTTATATGGCTAACTGCGGATACACACTGGAGAAAGCCAGTCAGGCATTAACACAAGGCAATGCCGACCTGGTTGCGTTCGGTTCACTGTATATAGCAAACCCCGATCTGGTGGAACGTTTCAAGGCCAATGCAGAACTCGCCACCCCTGATCAATCCACTTATTATGGTGGAGACGAGCATGGCTATACCGACTACCCGAGTCTCTCATAACTCAATACTCCAGGGATGGAGCCTATAGCCGCTGTCGTGTTGAGCATTCCCTTGTCACTTTGTCATCGGCGGAGTAGATCATCAATAACTCAGTTCAGTCCATTGCCGGGTTTGCCAAGGCCTGAAACAAAGTTTAACAATCGGCTAGCATCAATAAATGAAAAGTACTGAATAAACTGTTGGAAATAAATGATTTAGTAAATAAAACAATCCATCAGTATGTAACAAATGTTTACAGTTAAACCTGTCATTCACTCCTATACTGATATTATTACCTAGTGATACTAAAGAGGTTTACGTATGCAATTAGTGCATTCAGATCAGGGGCATCATCAAAGCCAGTTAAATCAGGTCAGCCAGCCAGAAATCACTCTCTACAAAGGCACTACCACCATTGGCCGCGCAAAAAATAACATCATGTCGCTACCCGATCATGGCGTCAGTTACTATCACGCTATTATTATCACCATGAACAAAATGGCCTACATACATGATCTCGGCAGCCTCAGCGGTGTTTATGTGAATGACCGACCCGTGCAATACAAAATTCTGCATCAGGGCGACCAGGTAAAAATTGGCGATTTCTGCTTTAAAGTAGCAGATATCAGGTAGAGCAATAGTAGCGGAATCAGTAAAAATATAGATTTTTAAGCTTTCGAAAAATATATTATTTAATTCATATTCGCGGGAAATCAGAATAATTATCAGCAGTCATGAGTGAGTTAAGGTTCTGTTACTTGAACCTGATACATTAAAAAGGGGTTAGGTATGAGTGCAGCATTCGCAATTGGGTTAAACGAACATGAAGTTATCCTGTCACATGGGATCATGAGCATAGGCCGAGGCAAAACCAATGACATGATCGTCGCCTTGCCCACCACCAGTTCCAGCCACGCCAAAATCGTCACCTTTAACCAGTCCGCCTACATACAAGACCAGGGCAGCAAAAACGGTACCTACGTCAATGGCAGCAAAATCCAGTGCCAAAGGCTGCATATAGGCGACCACGTAACCATAGGGGAATACACCTTTATCATCGCCGGAATTGAGTAGAATACTCCAGTCTCAGTTGAGCCTTGGGAAGTCGGGGTGAAAAGTAGTCATTTAATATTACTTAACATGGGGTTTTTGCAGGTTACAATAAAAATCAATAAGTTATAAATATAATCAATATTAATAAAGAATTCATTTTAAGAACCAGTTCACAGTTCTTAACAAGCCTGCCAGTACAATAACTCCAGGAGCCTTGAATTTCAGGGCCAAACGAGGAATACCCACATGGCACAGGTATCTAAAAAATCACCTGACCAGATCATCCTGGCTCAAGGTTCGACAACGATAGGTCGGGCTGAAGGCAATAATATGGTGCTGTCTTTCAAGACTGTCAGTTCATACCATGCAAAAATCATGACTTTTGGCGACTCAGCCTATATACAGGATCTCGGCAGCACCAACGGAATCATCGTGAATGGCAGGCCAATGCACTCTCAAGTACTGCATATAGGCGATAGCGTCAATATTGGTGGCTACAAATTCATCGTCGCCGGATTCGAGAAAAAAAAGCCAAGATCCAGCTACCCGAATACCTCGACAGATCAGGGCCTAGTCAGTATAATGCCGCTTCTTTCAGCAAACGGTAATCAATAAGCCGGAAATCACGCTGAAAGCCTGCGCCCGTAGCTCAGCTGGATAGAGTACCTGGCTACGAACCAGGCGGTCGCACGTTCGAATCGTGCCGGGCGCGCCATATATAAAGCAACAAGGGTCTACCGGTAGGTAGGCCCTTTTTGCTTTATCCGTGTTGCTTCGGCATGATTTGAATGTGCGACTAATCAAATGGGTACGTTCGAAAAGGGAGGCTATGCCGACCGCAACATCGGAGCATAGCGAAGATAGCCCCGCAGGGGTAAGCGGAGCGAATAATCGTGCCGCACTGTAGAACCGCTTCGCGTTTCATTCAGCATTTCCTCGCTTTCGTTCAGGTCGGCGCGCCATAATTTCGTTGATTCATCAAGCAGTTAGCATGCAAGTGCTATCCGCTTTTTCGATTCATCATCACCAGTGCCGGAGTTTCTGCCGATATTAATGAGTATTTATTCTTCTACTGGGTGTGAAATAAAAGATCAGAGCTGTCATGGCAAGTAACCAGGTAATCATTGGCCCAGTTGGCAGATCAAATACAGCGGATGCGACCAGACCCATGATGTAACCCATTGCACCTATTGTATAACCAATAAGCGTGCTTTTTGTTTCTGAATATTTTCGTGTGGCCAATGCAGGTATGATTAGACTGGCAAAGACAAGATAAACACCAACAAGTTGAACTGACATGGTAACTGCAATAGCAAATACAAGATAAAAACGCAGGTGTCCTGTTCCGTGTCTTAGTCCGTACCAGGCAGCTAATAGCAAGGCTGAGGTGATGGCGGTAATCAATATCTGATTCCAGCTGGTCCATAAAATTTGCCCGGCCAGTAACTCGCGCATGCGTTCTCCGCCGTGGGGATTATGCGCTAACAAGAGCAGGCCGCCTGTTGCTGCAAGAATGAATGAGACACCAATCAAGGCTTCTTGCACATTGGGCCAGTGTTTTTCTGTCCAGTTTAAAATAACCGCGCCAGATAATGCGCTGGTAATCGCAATTACCTGTGTTAACCATCCATGTGCTTCCAACTGTAGAACATGAGCGACTACTATGCCTAATGCCGCAATTTGCGCAAGTGCCAGATCAATAAATATGATATTTCTCTTAAGCACTTCCCGTCCTAATGGAACATGGGTCAGCAAGACAATGCAGCCTGTAATAAATGCTGGCCCCAGAATGCTCAGATCAAGTGACTCTATATTCACTGCATTGCCTTCAATAATGCATAGATGGTTTCAGTGAACATTCCCTTTAGATCGTTTGCATTATCCGACCCACCAACAGTATAGGGAATTTGGATATGTGGAATCCCTGTTTCCCGTGAAAGCCATTCTGCTGGACGAGTATCCTGGTAGGGGGTGTAAATAATGGCTATAGCAGGATCCTGCTTGATACTTTGCTTCAGTCTTGACAGGTGTCCAGGACTCGGCGGTAACCCGGGTTTCGGTTCAAGCTCACCTGCAGATTGAATGCCCAGCCAATCAAACAGGTATATAAAGTCGCGATGATGCGTCACAATCTTTTTGCCTTTTAAAGGCATCGCACTTTGTTCCCATTGCTTGATATTATCCAGCCATTTAGTTTTAAACACTGTGTATTGCTGCTTAAAGTAATCGCTGTGTTCCGCGCCGAGTTGCTGTAGCCTGAATGACAATTGTTCTGCAATCTTGATAATCCGTCTTGGGTCCAGATGAACATGCGGATTACCAAAGGCATGGATATCCCCCTGGCTGCGATCAATTTTTTCCGGAATCTCCATGCGCTCGACAAAGCTGGCTGCTTCGAAATACCCAGGCTGACCGCGTTGTATACGACTATTGCCTGCCTGCCGTTGCAACATAGGTAGCCAGCCGATTTCCAGTTCTGCACCTGTGCACACCACAAGGTCGGCACGTCTGACCTTGGCAATCAGGCTGGGTCTGGCCTCAATGCGATGCGGGTCCTGGTATGCAGTGGTTGCACTGTATACCTTTACATGATCGCCACCCAGCATACGAACGAGGTCTGCCCATTCAGGCTCGCATGTGAAAACATTGATTTTTGCCTGCGTTGTTGCACATAGGCAAACTCCAAAAATTATAAATATGAGCTTATTGAAGATATTCATTCTCTGCACCCTAGAACTTATGCGCACTGTGTGAGCCTATGCTCATGATATACTGCAACAGCAACTGGTTATCGGCTGTCGGCCGCGATTCATCACGATTAAACTGGATTCGAAATCGGCTGAATTCACTGCGTGAATAATCCAACATCAGGCTAACTCGTTCAGGTTTATGGCCCTGACTGACAAGGCCGGCTTCATCCAGAACAGATACATCAGAACCATTATTCCTGGAAGAAAGTCGATCATATCTCAAGCCCACTCTCCATCTCGGGATAAATTGATATACACCTTGCAGATACCATCCGCCCTGTTTGCCATCATAGGTGGATGTTTCAAGCGGAGAGCTGCCAACCATTTCTATATTACCCTGTTCCCTGCGCTGAAAATACTCGGCCTGTATTTTGAAGTTTGTTCGAATAGAGTTGCCATTTGGTGCCCATTTCCATATGAAATCTATACCACTGAAGTGACTGTCGCCTGTAAATGTAGGAATTTCTGTGGCGCCGCCATGATCATGGTCTCCGCCTGTTCTACCCTCTACATCTGCACTCCAGTGTGAAAGCCCAATTTGCCAGCTATGACTGCGACCAATGTCACCACCTGTTTTGATAAAGAGCGCAGCTGTGCCAAGACCATCGTTCGCTGCACCTCCTGCAGGAAAGGTATCACCACGGCCAACTTCCAATCCCAATTGAATGAATTGGTCAGTGGGGGCTACCCAGCGTAGCTGTACTCCTTCATCACGCAAGTGATCGCCAAATAGTCCTCGATAAATGAGCGGCGCATCGGTAAAGTCCCAGGCATGTTCATGAATTTCATTTAAATAACCTATGCCGGAGAAAAAGCGTCCAGCCTTGGCGGTGAATCCATTGCCCAGTGCAACAGCTTCGATATAGGCTTCTTCCAGATCAAATTCGACGTCACCTTCATGCTGATGCATGCCGATACTGACATTCCCATAAAACTTGTTATCAATATCACCACTGAGAATTAATTCATTGTCACCAAGCGCAAACCCCTCATCACTTAATCCGGCTTCACCACTTAAAGGAAACCCGGGTAATGCATAGTTTTCTGGATCACGAGAATATTGATTTAATTGGCCATCCAGGATAATGCTGATTTTCGGGTTAGCCGTTTTACCTGGAGTATTGGAATCTGCTTGAGACACAGATGGAATCCCAAGCAATATAAATAATACAAATAATGTGTTACGCGTACTCACACACACCTCACTAATCTAAAAGCTAAAGAAAAAAATCTAAATCAGGGATTATTTTTGGTGAGGCGGAGCGCGTGCATCGAATAGTTTGTTTTGGGTAAATTGAACTACCTTGTTATCATCTACACAAAGGCTCTCCGATAACAGACTATTTGTCGTAATCAGGAAATTGGCAGGTAAGGCATTATCCAGAAAAGATGCATGGATACACTGAAAACATTCTGACACTGGATGATGCTCATCTACAGGGTGATAATGGCCGGCATAGCTGAACTGAGCCACCAATAAGGTTATCACCAGAGATATAATTCTGAATCGATCCATTGTTTTTCTGACTATTTATCTTATTGGCGGATCATTATATATCTACAATATTTATAATCGAAGACATTTTTTCCGGACTTTTGCCAGGATCAGATATGCCCCGTTATGCCTAGTTATTGATTCTACGCAACGAGTGCCCCGATGAAGGTTAATGATTTCAATAGCTTATTGTTTCATGAAACATCTACGAACCACGACTGCACGGATGCAGGAGGTACAAGCGTAGGGATGCGCGAAGGTTGAATAATACAGGAGCAATTATCGAGAGTAATGCATGGAGTAGTAACCGAGGCGGTCGTAATTAGTATTTCTTGCGAGCTTTATTTAAGTATTCCACGCATGCTCAGCCACCCATCTCATATTAAAGGTATGTTTCACTCTGTCGCTATTATTTACAGAACCACTGGTGATTCCAGATTCATTTCTACTCAATACAGAAGAGACCGCTGTCATCCTGACGCTGAGAAAAACATTAGTAAAAAATATGCCTCGTAATCAACACATTGGTCTGATCTTGACGATCGGTATTTACCTGTCAGTGCTGACAGCCTTGGCGCCTGCCCAGGCAGATGATCGTGCCACCTATTCCGTGGCAGTGGTACCGCAGTTCAACTCGGTGGCCATCCATAACTTTTGGTCCCCCCTGCTGGCGAAACTTTCCCAGCGCCTGGGTGTAAATTTCGAACTCAAAAGCTATGCGAGCATTCCCCGCTTCGAAGCGGATTTGTTTGAGGGTGGTCCAGACCTGGCGTTCATGAACCCTTACCATGCTGTTATAGCCCATAAATCTCATGGTTATATCCCTCTGGTGCGGGACAGCAGCAAACAACTCAAAGGCATACTGGTGGTGCGCAAGGAAAGTCCCTTCAAACGCCTGCAGGATCTGGATGGAAGCGAACTGGTATTTCCAGCGCCCAATGCCTTCGGTGCCTCGCTGTATATGCGCGCTCTGCTCACAGAAAAGCATAAACTCAAATTCAGCTCCCGCTACGTACGTAGTCACGGCAATGTTTACCGGAATGTGATACTCGGCAAGGCCAATGCCGGAGGTGGTGTGGAGCGCACACTGAAGAAGGAACCAGCAGAAATTCGCGATGAATTGCGCTTGCTGTTCACCACGCCGGGTGTAGCACCCCATCCACTGGCCATCCACCCACGCGTACCGGAGTCAATTCGTGCCGGCATCGTCAATACCATACTAGAACTGGCTGCTGCACCAGACACCAGGCAACTGCTGATTCCGACACAATTGATCAAACCCATTGCAGCCGACTACGAGCGTGATTACCTGCCACTGGAGGTGCTTGGTCTGGATGGCTACGTGAAGAAATCGGAATAGACGAATCTAAGCATGACAGGATCAGCTCAACACAAAGAATCGAATGTACGAAGGCCTCTGTTTAGACGGCATATGTACCTGCAACTGGCGATACTGACTACGGCCGCACTCACAATGACCATCCTGCTTTATGGCTGGTATTCAGCTCATAAGCAGGCAGAATTTACCGCTTCGTCCATCGAGCAGGCGGCAATATCACTGGCACAGAACATCAGCGCCAATAGTGTAGAACACCTGATCACCGGCGACCTCTCAGCGCTAGAGGCCTTGTTGCTAGGGTCAGCCCGTTTTCCGGGTGTTATAAGCATCCAGGTCACCGATAGAAAAGGCACAGCGCTCAGCTATGTGGTACGTGAAGACAATGGTCAAGCGCGGATACATTTCAGTACCGACCGACTCTCCGTCCCCACCACCATCAGTCCGAAGATCCAGCATCTGCAAGACCACATGGATGTCAATTACCCGGTAATCAACAAGACTCTGATCGGCTGGGTGCATATCAAAAGTTCGCTGGAACCAATCGCGCAATTGCGCGCCAATATCTGGAGAGACAGTACCCTGGCAGCACTCATCGCATCGCTGCTGGCCAGTGGCGTACTGCTGGCGTTTCTGCGCAGCCCGATCAATGCCCTGAAGGACGCCACGGAGTTCGCTGACAAGCTGCACCGGCTACGCGGTAATGAGCTGAAGGTCTATGCTGGGACCGAAGAAATCAGCCGTCTGGGACACGCCCTTAACCATGCTTCCCATAAGCTGTTCGCTCAGGATGAAAAGCTCACCGCCAGCAACCAGCAACTACAATCGGTCTTGAACAATGCCATCGATGCTATCATCACTATCGATGCGCAGGGCAAGGTAAACTCGTTCAATCCTGCTGCCGAGCGGATATTTGGTTACCCGGCAGACGAAGTCATCGGCCACAATGTCAACATGTTAATGCCGGAGCCATTCCGCAGTAATCATGATGACTACATTAAACGCTATCTGGCATCCGAAAAAGCTAACATCACCGGGACACGTCGTGAACTGACCGGTCTGCACAAAGATGGTACGAGTTTCCCCATGGAGCTGGGCGTTAGTCGTATGAATATTGAAGGACAGACAATGTTTACTGGTATTGTACGCGATCTGACCGAGACAAAAAAAATCGACATGATGAAAAATGAGTTCATCTCCACCGTTAGTCATGAATTACGTACCCCCCTTACGTCCATCCGTGGCTCCCTGTCGCTGGTTGCATCCGGTCAACTAGGTACACTGCCGGAACAGGTCGTACCCTTGGTGAATATCGGTCTGAACAACAGCGATCGTCTTATGCATCTGATCAATGATATCCTTGATATTGATAAACTGGAATCTGGAGAACTTAGCTTACAATTCGAATCGTTGCCTATCGTTTCATTATTGCAACAAGCGATTGATGATAACCAGATATATGCTGAGCAATACGACGTTGAATTTCAATTCAAGCCACAAGTGGATGATGATGCCAGGATTTATGGTGACCGCCAACGTCTGACCCAGGTGGTGGTTAACTTTCTATCCAATGCCGCCAAGTTTTCCCATGCCGGCGACACGGTGGAACTATCTGTGATCAATGAAGGTAACAACCTGTGTATCAGCGTTAGTGACCACGGTACGGGTATTCCGGAAGAGTTCAGGGGGCAGATTTTTCAAAAGTTCGCTCAGGCTGATTCATCCGATACCCGCAAGAAGGGTGGCACAGGACTGGGTCTGTATATCTGCATGACGATTATCAAACAGCATGGTGGTCATATCGACTATGAGTCCGAGCCAGGCAAAGGCACACGGTTCTTTTTTGAGCTACCGCAATGGATTGAGAAGCATGAAGCTTTGGAGTCAGTCAGTTGATATCGACAATGCAGGAGCAATGATCGAGAGTAATGCATGGAGCAGTTACCGAGGCGGCCGTAATTAGTATTTCTTGGTGCTTACCCCCATAGATCTCTTACAGGGATCATTATGGATACCTTGGCCACTGTTCCAGTGGTTCAAGGCAATCAGGTTTACCTACACTTCGCTACGGCAACAAACAGCAGAGCTGGGAGAATGGGAGTCTTGACCCATTGATCGATTGATTGGAATGCAGTTTTCAATAGCTAAATTCATCAACACTCTTTTGTATAAAATCATCCCACCTGGCCTTGACAGTCATTTGTTTGGAAATCCCATTGATAGCAGGCGTAAAGTTTACGTACATAAATGTAACGTTATCCAGGATAGATGGTGAGCCATCAACCCTGATTTGAATGGTAGCAGTTTCACCCGGCTTCAAACTGATATCTGGCTGGATGGCCAACACTTTATATTGATTATTTTTATCATCGGTCACTGAAATATTTTTTATGTCACTGTTGCTTAGCATGAATGTGGATTGAGCGTGTGAAGCAATATTGATATCAATGAAGAAAATTGATTGTGTTTTAATACTAGTGCGTTTGCTTTTCTTCTTTAATATCGATTCCAGTTCGGCCTTTTGCAGTTGCATTACCGGAATATCAGGACTTACATCTGACATAAGCCCAGGAGCTACTTTAATGACCTCATGTTTTTTAACATACTCCCATTTGCCATTGTCCTTCAGGATCACCTGACGACCTTCATGGGTAATCGCATAACGATCTTTCGAAATGTACTCCCAGCCACCATCATCCCTGAGTAGAATTTTTCGGCCTTCCAGAATAACGATGTTATCTTTTGCAAAGCCTAGATCAGGAGCGATAAAACTGGCGACTGTCAGGAAAGTCGCCACATAAAAAAATAAATTGAGTTTCATATGTTTATTCATAATAGGGAATGGACCAGATTGCATTGTAAGGCGTATAGGTAGAATAAACAGCCTTTTCGCCCAGGTCCAGCGGCCATGGTCGCCAAAAAACGGGGTCTCGTTAATCAAGCTATTATAATGGCCGCATTTATCAATAAATTTTACCGGACTTTTGCCGGGATCAGTTCTGCATCGTTATGCCAGGTTATTGAATATGTGCAACGAGCGTCCCAGTTAAGGGTTAATAATTACAATAACTTATTGATTTTTAAGGCCTCTACAAGCCACGACAGCATGGATGCTGGAGGTTGGGTAACGCAGGGAGCAGTTACCGAGGCGGTCGCACGTTCGACTATCAGCCTTGCTGCAAACGAAGAGTGACGGAGTTTGCGATAGCAACCCTGGAGGGGATAGGGACGAAGGACCGGGTAATCGTGCCGGGCGTGCCATTTATATAGCAAAAAGGGTCTACCTATTGGCAGGCCCTTTTTATTCTGCGCCCTGGAGGGTTGAAACGTCCGACATGAACATATAACGCTGACCCCGGTTATTCAGTTATTATCACCAATAGGTGAAACGACGGATTTTGTGATACAAAACGTTTTAGTATATTTACGTTCGCACCACGCTAAACCCCTGGAGCTTTATGAACAAGAAAATCTGGATGCCGATTAGTTTGCTGCTTGTGGCCGGTTTCGTGACCTGGGTATTTGTTGGTGGCTATTTACAGGATGCAGAAAAAATTTCACGTTCAAAAGCCAAGCGCGCTGTGCCCGTGGAAGTGGCTGCCATCGAACGTGGTTCTATCGATCTGCGGCGCACGTTCACCGGTGCGGTGGCGGCCATGGCGGAATTCGTCGTTGCACCCAAGGTGAGCGGGCGCATTGAGGAATTGAACGTTGACCTGGCTGATACCGTAAAACGTGGTCAGGTGGTAGCCCGGTTAGACAATGACGAGTATGTACAATCGGTGCTGCAGGCTCAGGCAGACCTGGCGGTGGCCAAGGCCAATCTGGCCGAAGCCGAGAGCCTGTTGAAGCTGGCCGCGCGAGAATTGAAGCGCATCGAGAATCTGCGAAAGCGTGGTGTTGCTACCGAATCACAGCTGGACACGGCCAGGGCGGATCAATTGGCCAAACAGGCACATCTTGAAGTCACTCGGGCACAACTTACCCGTGCTGAAGCGCAATTACAGGCCACTCGCATCCGCCGGGACTACACTGAGGTGACGGCGGACTGGCGCAATGGCAATGACCAGCGTGTTGTGGCGGAGCGCTATGTGGATGAAGGCCAGACCGTGTCTGCCAATACTGCGCTGTTGCGTATCGTGGAGTTGGATCCGGTAAAGGCGGTATTCTTTGTTACTGAGAAAAACTATGCGCGCTTGCAGTCCGGCCAACTTGTTTTGTTGAGCACCGATGCCTATCCAGATGAATCATTTGAAGGTCGAATTATTCGCATTGCGCCGGTCTTTAGTGAGAGTACACGCCAGGCACAGGTGGAACTTCGGGTTGCCAATCCACAGTTGCGCCTCAAGCCGGGTATGTTTGTTCGTGCCGATGTGGTACTGGACCAGCTCGTGGATGTCACTATCGTACCGGAGCGCGCACTGGTAAAACGAGACAACAAGTACGGGGTGTTTGTCGTTTCGAAGGATGGCAGGAAGGTCATTTGGAAAGTGGTGCAGGTGGGTATCCGGGAGGATCAGCGGGTACAGATTATTGCCAGCGATCTTGGTGACCGTGTGGTGATCCTGGGCCAGCATTTGCTGGACAATGATGCGCTCATTTCCATTACCAATGAAGTCAAGGGAGCCGCTCCTTGAATCTTGCACGGGCGAGTATTCGACGTCCGGTATTCACCAGTATGGTGACCATGATAGTGGTCGTCCTGGGTATCATGTCTCTGACTCGTCTGCAAATTGATTTGCTGCCAAGTATCGAATTGCCGACCATCACTGTACGCACACAATACGAGGGCGCTGATCCTATCGTCATGGAGCGTCTGATCACCCAGATTGTCGAAGAGATCGTAGCGACCGTGCCGGGCGTGGTGGAAATGACCTCGCAGTCTTACGAAGGTAACAGCAGGGTAAGGGTTAGCTTCGCCTGGGGTACTAACCTCGATGCGGTTGCAATGGATGTGTTTGCCACCCTTCAGGACGAGATCAGCGAGTTACCCGATGACATTATCGGGCCGCGTATCAGCAAATTTGATGTTGATACCTTTCCCGTGGTTTTGCTGGGTATCTCCAGCAAGCTTGATCCGGTGGAATTAACCCAGACAGTCGAAGACCAGATCCGTTACCGCTTCGCACGCATCCCCGGAGTGGCGCAGGTGGACCCGTGGGGCGGTTTCAACCGCGAGGTTCGCGTGGAACTTGATCCCGTCAAGCTCAACGCACTGGGCTTGCCGTTAAATGAAATTCTTGACGCCATTCGCGATGCTAATCTTGATTTGCCCGCAGGTAAAATTGAGCAGGGTCGCTATGAAGTGACGCTTCGGGCACCCGCCGAGTTCACTGATCTTGATCAGATCCGAAACACGGTCATTGGTCGCCGGGATGGTGTCGTGGTCACCCTGGGGCAGGTGGCCAAAGTCAAAGACACCTATGAAAAGCTTGTTCGTGTTGTGCGTATCAATGGTGAACGTGGGTTGCGCCTGGCGATTCGCAAACAGTCCAATGCCAATACCGTGGAAGTGGCACGCCTTATACTGGACGAGGTGGAATCTATTAATGCGGAATTCCCCCAGATCCGCATTGTACCGGTCATTAATCAAGGTAACTTCATCCAGCGTGCTATTGCCAATGTATCGAAATCGGTGCTGTATGGTGGATCACTGTCGGTGCTGGTGTTGTTGTTTTTTCTGCGTAATTTGCGCAGTACGCTGGTTATTTCGGTCGCCATTCCTATCTCGGTCATCGCCACCTTTGGATTACTGTACTCCGGGGGTTTTACCTTGAACCTGATGTCACTGGGTGGGCTGGCCCTGGGTGTAGGCATGATGGTGGATAGCTCGGTGGTGGTGCTGGAAAACATCTTTCGTCGTCAACAGGAACACAATGAAGAGGCCAAAGTGGCCGCTGATAAGGGCACCAGGGAAGTGGCGTCTGCTGTTATAGCCGGCACTGTGACCACGCTGGTGATATTCCTGCCGCTGGTCTTTGTCCGCGGTGTATCTGGCGTGCTGTTCAAGGAGCTCGCGTTTGTCATCATGTTTTCCCTGGCCTGCTCGCTACTCGTTTCACTAAGCCTGGTACCCATGCTGGCCTCCAAATTCCTGAGGCACCAGGCCCCTGAACGAAAAGGCTGGAGCGCGCGCCTTGCAGTACGCACGGGTTCACTATTTGAAGCCCTGGAAAATGCTTACCAGAAACTGCTTCACAGTGTGTTGCGTTTGCGTGTCACCACCGTGTTGCTCGCTGCCACTGTTTTTTCTGCCAGCTTGTTGCTGTTACCTATGATCGGTACTGAGTTCATGCCGCCTAGTGACGAGGGCGAGGTACGCGTGAAAGGTGAGATGGAAGTCGGTACACGTCTGGATTTGATTGACCGCCAGACCCGGAAACTCGAAGAGATCGTCTTTGACAGCGTACCCGAGTCGATTTCTTCCGTCACCAGTGTTGTCTCTTCCGGTACGCGTGGCAGCGCCACAGCCAGTGGAGAGATCCGGCTTTCTCTGTTGCCAGCCACGCAACGAAAACGTTCCAATGTCGAGATTGCTGAAGACCTGCGCAAACGTTTGCAGGATGGTATTCCCGGGATGAAAATTCGAGTGCGCGCACCACAAGGGCAGTTTTTACTCGAACGTATCCTGGCATCCGTTGAAGGCGTTACAGTGGAAGTGCGTGGCTTCGAACTGGCAACGCTGGGCGTGCTGGCAGATAAGGTTGCCAAGAGCATTGAGGATGTGGATGGTGTCACCGATGTGGAGTTGAGTCGCGTCACGGGTATTCCACAACAGGAACTGCACATCGACCGGGACAAGGTGGCCGACCTGGGGTTGACGATACGCGATGTGAGTGAAGCCATTGAAACCGCCGTGGCGGGAACCAAGACCGGTGAATATCGTGTAGCAGGTAATTCATACAGGATTCTGGTGCAGTTGGAAAATGCGGAAAAACGTGGGCTGGAAGAGATACTGGATTTGCAGCTGGGTACCCCGGACGGTGATATGGTGGTGCTACGCAACCTGGTATCAACCGAAAGCGGGCGTGGCCCTGTGACCATTGATCGTAAGGATCAACAACGACTGGTCACCGTAACGGCCAATGTCTCCGGGCGCGACCTTGGTTCGGTGGCTGAAGATGTGAAGAAGCGACTCGATAATATCCCGCGCCCGGTAGGCTATGATTTACTCATTTCCGGTAACTACCAGGAGCAGCAGAAGGCTTTTCATGAAATGTTTATCTCGCTGGTGCTGGCCCTGCTGTTGGTGTATATGGTACTTGCCTCGCAATATGAATCCCTGGGCGATCCGCTGATCGTCATGCTTTCGGTGCCTGTGGCTGCTGTGGGCGTGCTGGTAACACTGGTACTGACGAATACTACGCTTAATCTTCAATCGGCTATCGGTTGTATCATGCTTGGGGGTATCGTTGTGAACAATGCTATTTTACTTGTCGATCAGACAAGTAAATTGCGCCATGCCGGTATGGATACCCGTGACGCTTTGGTCGAGGCAGGCCGGCGACGTCTGCGTCCTGTTCTGATGACCACTCTGACGACCATTCTGGCTTTACTGCCACTGGCATTAGGTATTGGTGAGGGTGCGGATGCGCAAGCGCCACTGGCTCGGGCAGTAGTGGGTGGCCTCACGGCCTCGACACTGATAACCCTGTTGCTGGTCCCGGCGGTCTATTCACTATTTCACAGTAAAAAGTTGCTGTGAGGTGGATAGGTGATCCTCCCCATTAAAAATGCTTAACAGAATGAAAAATCATGCTGCTACTATAATTATTACCAGCCGGACTTTTGCCGGGATCGGTTAAGCATCGTTATGCTAAGTTATTGAATATAGAATGTAGACGTCCCGTATATGTGGGCATGAGCTATCTATATATATAAGGTTTGACTGATTTTCAGTTTTAGCACTTGCGATTTTGCAGCGTTTTTTGCATGGAAGAGGGCAGAGCCCCGTACTAGAGACATCGGCAAAGCATAGTATATTATAATATTAATATATTATTATATACATAACAAAACGCCCTGTTATTTATTTCGCAACACTCTATTATTTATCGCGCCATTAAAAACTATTGTTCAATTACTAACAAAGTAGGCCACTTTTAACTTGGCTCGCGTAGTCCCTTGATATAAACTGTCGCAATTTCCAGCACCCGGTAGATGGCGCTACCCTCCGATTAATGTCAAGCGGACAGAAAGGGGGGGAGATGTGAGTCTGTAAGTCACATTTAAAGCATCCATTCCACAGGGTGGTAGATTTCCCGAGTAAGGTTACCGGTGTGAATGCACCCCTCCCTGCTCTTCATGCTTATAACGATTGAAATATAAACTGAGGAAGTGTAGATATGTTCAACACCAACCCCTTCGCTGAACTAACAGCATTGATATCTCCCGAGATTATGCAGGGCTACATTATTTTAATGGCTATCCTGGTGTTCCTGGGGACTGTGATAGATATGATGCACAAGAAAAGTGCTCAATACTTTTTCGAAGATGCGAAAAAAGCTAAGCTAAGTGCGAAACGTACAGTAGGTACTGGAGAAAAAGCCGGTCTTGCAGTTGCAACGTTAGCCAACGAAGTATTAACTTCTGGTGAGTTTAAGAATACGAAACGTAGACTTTCTCATCTTTTAACCATGTATGGCTTCGTTATCTTTATTGTTGCAACAGCCCTGATGATCTTCGGAGCAGATACTACATCCGGTACTTTGCCGTTTTTCTGGCATCTGGGCGCTATCATGCTTTGCGTAGGTGGCTACTGGTTCTGGTTCTTTATCCGCGTTGATGTCGCTGCAGAAGGTGCTAAATGGTATCACCTGGTGCGCGCAGATATCTTCATTGTTTCCTTGTTCACTACAGCAACTTTCGCATTAATCTGGTCTGCCCTGCAGTCTAATGGTGCGGGTGCGGTAGCTGATATGGGTTGGACAACCTTGTTCTTCCTATTATTCATCATTTCAAACACTACGCTTTTTGCTAGCGTATTGTGGTCCAAGTTTGCACATATGTTCTTTAAGCCAGCGGCAGCATTGCAAAAACGTATTGCTAAAGCAGATGGTTCAAATTTGAATTTGCCTCTTGACTATGATCTGTCAGATCCTGCTGTGCATGCAAAATTCCCGGATATTCCAGAATACATGGGCAAGAATCCACCCAACATGGGACCTGGTATCAGACGTGAGTCACCAAACCACTACTAACATTAACTTGACTACCTTATTAGTTTAAATAAAGAGAGAATATTATGCCTACTTTTGTATATATGACTCGTTGTGATGGTTGTGGACAGTGCGTTGATATCTGCCCATCAGACATCATGCACATCGATAAATCACTTCGTCGTGCTTACAACATTGAACCTAACATGTGCTGGGAATGCTATTCCTGTGTAAAAGCTTGTCCTCACCACGCCATTGACGTTCGCGGTTATGCTGATTTCGCCCCATTGGGTCACTCGGTACGTGTACATCGTGATGAAGAAAAAGGCACCATTGCATGGCGCATCAAGTTCCGTAACGGTAAAAAAGACATGGAGCTATTGGCTCCTATCACAACCAAGCCTTGGGGTGTGGGTATTCCACAACTATCTGGCGAAGCAGCACCAGGTAAAGATATGGTCAACAGCGAGCTATTGTATAACGAGCCTAAGTATGTCCGTATGGATGACGGTGGTTTACATACGCTGGAATCTAATGGCTTGTCACTTAAAGAAGGGGTTTACTACTAATGGGCTACAAGACAATTATTGAAGATGATATCGACATCTTAGTTGCAGGTGCGGGCCTCGGTGGTTGCGGTGCTGCCTTTGAAGCGAGATATTGGGGCAAGGGCAAGAAAATTGTCATTGCAGAAAAAGCCAACATCGATCGTTCTGGTGCGGTAGCCCAGGGTTTGTATGCGATCAACTGTTACATGGGTACACGCTTCGGTGAGAACAATCCTGAAGATCACGTACGCTATGCTCGTATGGATTTAATGGGTATGGTTCGTGAAGATTTGGCCTTTGATATGGCACGTCACGTGGATTCAGCTGTACATCAGTTTGAAGAATGGGGCTTGCCTATCATGCGCGACAACAAGACCGGTGCTTATTTGCGTGAAGGTCGCTGGCAGATCATGATTCATGGTGAATCATACAAGCCGATTGTTGCCGAAGCTGCCAAGAAGTCTGCAGACAAGGTATTCAATCGTATCTGCGTAACTCATCTGTTGATGGATGATGCTAAGGAAAACCGCATTGCAGGTGCTGTAGGTTTCAATGTACGTACTGGTAACTACCACGTATTCAAAGCTAAGACTGTTATCTGTGGTGCTGGTGGTGCTTCTAACATCTTTAAGCCACGTTCAGTGGGTGAAGGCGCGGGCCGTGTATGGTACGCACCATGGTCTTCAGGTTCTGCCTATGGTCTTATGATCGAAGCAGGCGCGAAGATGACGCAAATGGAAAACCGTATCGTACTGGCTCGATTCAAAGATGGTTACGGTCCTGTTGGCGCATACTTCCTGCACCTCAAGACTTATACGCAAAATTGTAATGGTGAAGAGTATGAATCCAAGTGGTTCCCTGCTCTGACGGAAATGGTAGGTAAAGAATACCTGGATACAGAAGGTCAGCATTTATCACACAAGCCAATACCGACCTGTCTGCGTAACCACGCATTGATCAACGAAGTTAATGCTGGTCGTGGTCCAATCCACATGGTTACCATGGAAGCCTTCCAGGATCCTCATCTTGAAGAGATTGGCTGGCATAACTTCCTCGGTATGACTGTTGGTCAGGCCGTATTATGGGCAGCGACAGACGTTGATCCTAAGTACGAAAACCCGGAACTGACGACTTCTGAGCCATATGTAATGGGTTCACATGCAACAGGTTGTGGCGCATGGTGTTCAGGTCCTGAGGATGTATCACCAGAAGAATACTTCTGGGGCTATAATCGTATGACTACAGTTGAAGGTCTGTTTGGTGCGGGTGATGCCGTGGGTGGTACACCACACGCGTTCTCATCAGGTTCTTTCACTGAAGGTCGTCTGGCTGCTAAAGCTGCCTGTAAGTATATCGATGATGGCAAAGGCGAGGGCATCCGTGTTTCTGATGAGCAGATCAATCGTCGTAAGAAAGAAATCTACAAGCCAATGGAGACTTACACTGTAGGCCGTAATGAAATTGTTGCTGGTTCTGTTAATCCTAACTACATCAACCCACGTCAGGGTCTTGATCGTCTGCAGAAATTGATGGATGAGTACTGTGGTGGTTTTGGTGTGAACTACATGACCAACGACAAGCTCCTGCAAATAGGTCTTAAGAAGATGGCGGTTCTGGGAGAAGATCTGGATAAAGTCGCTGCTGAAGATATCCATGAGCTATTACGTGCATGGGAACTGAAGCACCGTTTCCTTACTTCTGAAAGTGTATTCCAGCATACATTGTTCCGTAAGGAGACTCGTTGGCCTGGTTACTACTACCGTGGTGACGCAATGAAGGTTGATGACAAAAACTGGCACGTGCTGACAGTTTCTCGTCGTGATCCTCAGACAGGCGAGTACACAATGGAGAAAGCACCTCTTTATCACCTGGTAGGTGAAAAACAGGAGTAAAGCTTAAGTAAAAATCAGGAATAATTTTTACTTATCTCTAAAAGAAAGGCCAACATACTGTTTGTTGGTCTTTTTTTTATAGTGTGATGTTTTTATTGCAATAAATAATCCAGAAAAACTAATTATATTTTTAATGGATAATGTTAAAATGAGTGTTATGAATATTATTGAAAAAACAGATGAAGAAATTCTAGAAATGGCTCACCCGATGTGGGCAGATCTTGTTAAGTACTCTAATGAACAAAATTACGGTGCTTTCACTCGAAACTTCTCAAGTACTTTGATTAAGGGTGCCAATGAAGTAGAAATGGGCAAGCAGTTTGCAAGAAGTGATTTGGCGAAAAACCTGTCAGACGACTATGCATATCTTGGCATGATACGTCGTGGTGAGTATGTCACTGTTCTGTATAAAGTGATTAACAAGAAGGATAACGGTGAATGGCTGGGCAGGCTCGTCCTGGGTTATGAAAAGGACAAGGTGAAAATTTTTGGCTGTACGCTGTTCTAAAATCTATTTACAGGCAGCTTTATCTATTTATTAACAGGCTTTACTAATTATGTCAGACACAATTCAAAACGAAAAATTCGTTGAATTAAATTATAAGGTCGTCGATGAAAAAACCGGTGACGTACTTGTTACCATTGATTATCCTCTGGGTTATGTTCATGGTGTGAATGATGTTCTGTCTGAAGATGTGACCAAACACCTGGATGGTAAAAAAGTGGGTG
>Ga0316205_10000735_pt1 | contig 51825 bp, 45 predicted proteins | sample 3monthpyrite_MG_FD_204941 | JGI IMG/M metagenome (GOLD analysis project Ga0316205, IMG submission 204941) | Microbial mat bacterial communities from mineral coupon in-situ incubated in ocean water Damariscotta River, Maine, United States -... | ecosystem: Environmental > Aquatic > Marine >...
GCAAAAAAATGCCGCCCTTTACTCACCAGCCCTCATTAAAAAACAATGAGGGTGCCAGAAAATTGTTTAATAGACTTCTAAATTGCATTCCAAACGGTGAGTCACTCGCTCCGTTACCGGGTCGTCCCGGTAAGCCGTCCAGGCTTATCGTGACTTAAAATCACATCCCTGTGATTTTACCCCTGCAGGTATACAATTTTCTGCTGGCTCCAGAGGGAATAAATGCTAAACCCGGATAAACCTGAACTGTAAATGAAAACAATTTTTCATTAGAGCCTGAAATAACTAAACTCAGTAATTGTAAGGTCTCATTTAAGCCTGCAATCTAATATGTCAGTTCAGATAAAAGCTACTACAGTTAAAGCTAATGAATCAGAGTGTTTAAGCTTTTGCTTTTATTTGCGCATATTCGCGTTCATTCGCGTTTTCTTTTAAGTCAATTTCACTCCTGATTTGCTCATAATCCAACCAACTACTCCAAAGATTTATAAGGGTATAAATTCACCCACATCAAATTACCGTTAGTCACTGATTTATGGTAGAATTTCTGGCTTTATAGTGCCGTCATTTGCGGCCTGTCTTTCGCTATATAACAGGGGTTATTGAATCACCCTTTAAACTACGGAAAAGAAGCAATATATGGCTGAATTTGCCAAAGAAGTCGTACCCGTTAATTTAGAAGATGAAATGCGTCAGTCCTACCTCGATTATGCGATGAGCGTAATTGTTGGCCGGGCACTCCCCGATGTACGGGATGGCCTTAAACCGGTTCACCGCCGTGTGCTATACGCCATGAGTGTGCTTGGAAATGACTGGAATAAACCTTATAAAAAATCCGCACGTGTGGTCGGTGATGTAATTGGTAAGTATCACCCGCATGGTGATACCGCGGTTTACGATACCATCGTTCGTATGGCGCAGCCGTTTTCCATGCGTTATATGCTGGTTGATGGTCAGGGTAACTTTGGTTCTGTCGACGGTGATTCCCCCGCAGCAATGCGTTACACCGAAGTGCGCATGGACAAAATCGCACACCAGATTCTTGCCGATCTCGACAAGGAAACCGTCGATTTTGCTGATAACTACGACGGCTCTGAAAGTGAACCGACGGTTATGCCAACCCGCATTCCCGCATTACTGGTTAACGGTTCTGCGGGTATTGCTGTGGGCATGGCAACCAATATCCCACCGCACAATTTGGGCGAAGTTATCGATGCCTGTATTGCGCTAATTAATAATCCAGAGATTGATATTGAAGGCTTGATGGATTATATCCCCGCGCCGGATTTACCGACTGCGGCCTTTATTAACGGCACTAAAGGTATTCGTGAAGCATATCGTACAGGTCGTGGCCGTATGTTTATGCGCTCGCGCACCTCGATTGAGACGGCAGACAATGGTAAGCAGCGCATTATCGTGCACGAGTTGCCGTATCAGGTAAACAAAGCACGTTTAATTGAGCGAATTGCAGAGCTGGTAAAAGATAAAAAAATTGAAGGCATCACCGAAATCCGCGATGAATCAACCGCTGAAATTCGCGTTGTTATCGAAGTGCGTCGTGGTGATGTTGCTGAAGTTTTATTAAATAATTTATATAAACAAACGTCAATGCAGACCGTGTTTGGTATCAATATGGTTGCGCTGGTTGATGGTCAGCCAAAATTATTGAATCTCAAACAAATTATTGAAGCCTTTGTGCGTCATCGCCGCGAAGTGGTCACACGCCGCACCATTTATGAATTGCGTAAAGCTCGCGATCGTGCGCATGTATTAGAAGGTTTAGCAATTGCACTGGCGAATATTGATGAAGTTATTGAGCTAATTAAAGCCTCTAAAAATTCTGCTGAAGCCAAGGCGGGCTTAATCTCCCGTGGCTGGAAGTTAGGCATGGTCTCGGATATGTTAAACCGCTCCGGGGCAGATGCTTCACGTCCAGAATTTTTGCAGGATGAATTTGGTATGCGCGATGGCGAATACTATTTATCTGAAGCCCAGGCGCAGGCGATTTTAGAGTTAAGGTTACATCGCTTAACCGGCCTTGAGCAGGATAAAATAATTAATGAATTCAGTGAAATACTGGACATTATTAAAGGTCTGATTGAAATACTGGCGAGCCCGGATCGCCTACTGGAAGTCATCCGTGAAGAACTTGAGCTAATTAAGGAGGACTTCGGTGACGAGCGTCGCTCTGAAATTATGGAGAGCCAGCTCGACTTAAGTCTGGAGGATTTAATCACCGAAGAAGATGTGCTGGTGACTTTCTCCCACGAGGGTTATGCCAAGTCGCAGATACTTTCTGAATACAGTGCACAGAAGCGCGGCGGCAAAGGCAAGTCTGCCACCAAGATGAAAACCGAAGACTTTATCGACAAGTTATTTATCGCCAATACCCACGACACCTTATTATGTTTCTCCAGTCGCGGAAAAGTGTACTGGATTAAAGTTTACCAACTGCCACAGGCAAGCCGTGGTTCGCGCGGCAAGCCGCTGGTGAATTTATTACCGCTGGAAGAGGGTGAGCGCATCAATGCGGTATTGCCGATTCGTGAATACGATGAAGATCACTTTATCTTTATGGCAACCAGCGCGGGCACGGTTAAGAAAACCCCGTTAACTGCGTTCTCAAATCAACGCGCGGGCGGCATTATTGCACTGGATTTACGCGACGATAATTTACTGGTGGATGTGGCGTTAACCGATGGCAGTAAAGACATTATGTTAATGGCCAGCTCGGGTAAAGCGATACGCTTTAATGAATCCAATGTACGCGCCATGGGCAGAACCGCGGCCGGTGTGCGCGGCATTAAAATGAAAGAAGGTGAAAAATTAATCAGCCTGATTGTGGTTGATGAGCAGGCCTGTATTTTAACTGCCACTGAGCTGGGTTACGGTAAACGTACTGCAACCACTGAATATGCCTGTAAGGGGCGTGGTGGTCAGGGTGTTATTTCAATTCAGACATCCGATCGAAATGGTGCAGTTGTGGGTGCGGTGCAAGTTTCTGAATCCGATGAATTTATGATGATTTCCGATGGCGGCACATTAATTCGCACCAGCGTTGAAGAAGTGCGCGTGATGGGACGAAATACCCAGGGTGTGCGTTTGATTCGTTTATCAGAAAATGAAAAGCTGGTTGAGCTGGAACGTATTGAAGTTTTGCCCGGTGAAAACATTGCCGGCGAAGAAGGCGAAGACTCTGCTGAGTAAATTCATCGCGAGATTTAGCTCGCGATGCTTCACAGTTATTGAAAACCAATTAAAAAATATTAAAGGTGAAAAAGGCAATGAGCCGAGTATATAATTTTAGTGCAGGTCCCGCGTGTATTCCGGAAGAAGTTTTAAAACAGGCGCAGGCAGAAATGCTTGACTGGCAGGGCACCGGCATGTCAGTAATGGAAATGTCGCACCGCGGTAAAGCCTATATGTCGATCGCAGCAAAAGCCGAAGCTGACCTGCGCGAAATCATGAACATTCCTGAAAATTATAAAGTGTTATTTATGCAGGGCGGAGCCAGCACGCAATTTGCAGCAGTGCCTATTAACTTAATGGGCAGCAACCGTAAAGCCGATTATATTTTAACCGGGCAGTGGTCAAAAAAAGCTATCGCCGAAGCCAAACGTTACGGCGATATTAATGTTGCAGCATCATCAGAAGATTCAAAATTCACCACAGTTCCCGAACAGTCTGAGTGGAACTTAAGCAAAGATGCGGCCTATTTACATTACACTCCCAATGAAACCATTGTGGGGGTTGAATTTCCATTTCTGCCTGAAACCGATGTGCCATTAGTTGCGGATATGTCATCGAATATTCTGTCGAAAGAAATTGATGTCAGCAAGTTTGGAATTATTTATGCGGGCGCACAAAAAAATATAGGCTGTGCAGGCTTAACCATAGTTATTGTACGTGAGGATTTAATCGGCAAGTGCATCGACGGTATGCCTGCAATGCTGGATTATAAAATCATGGCAGACAATGATTCCATGTATAACACCCCGGCAACATACAGCTGGTATATCGCGGGTTTGGTGTTCGATAGAATTAAACGTAATGGTGGTATAAAAGAACTGCAGGAAACCAATCGTCGTAAAGCTGGCAAACTTTATTCTGCAATTGATGAGTCCAGCTTTTACTCTAATCCGGTTGATATTGAATGCCGCTCATTAATGAATGTTCCCTTTATTTTAGACGACTCAGCACTCGATGGCGCATTTTTAGAAGGTGCAGAAAAAGTCGGCTTAACAACATTAAAAGGCCATCGCTCTGTCGGTGGCATGCGTGCCAGTATTTACAATTCAATGCCGGAGTCGGGTGTTGATGCTCTAATAGATTACATGAAAGATTTTGAAAAAAATAATGCGTAATTACTAATGTATAACTAACGGCACCCCTCTTTTGCAAAGAGGGGTTGGGGGAGATTAGAAATCGTTCACAATGTTTCACAATAATAATTGCGTGAAAAATTAAATGACTTTAAATCTCCCTCAATCCATCTTCCACAAAGAGGGAAGTCTAATGTCAAATAAATAGGATTTAAAATGTTTAACATAAAAACATACAATGCGATTTCACCATTAGGGCTAAATAAATTAACCGATGAAGGCTATCAGGTTGGAGAAGAAGTAACCGAGCCTGATGCCATTATGCTACGCTCATTTAAAATGCATGATGTGCCAGTAGCTAGTTCTGTAAAAGCGATTGGTCGTGCCGGTGCAGGTGTAAATAATATTCCAGTTGATAAGATGTCAGAGCGCGGCATTGTTGTTTTTAATGCGCCGGGTGCAAATGCTAATGCGGTAAAAGAATTGGTTATTGCAGGCATGTTAATGGCCTGTCGTAATTTAATACCTGCCTGGAATTATACAACTGAGCTATCTGGTTCAGATGAAGAAGTCACTAAGGCTGTAGAGGCGGGCAAGAAAAAATTTGCCGGTTTTGAATTACCGGGAAAAACACTGGGTGTAATTGGTTTGGGCGCTATTGGTGCGCAGGTCGCTAATGCTGCTGATACTTTAGGTATGAATGTCATTGGTTTTGATCCTGCTATTACTGTTCAGTCTGCCTGGCAGCTATCATCGAATGTTAAAAAAATGGACAGTGCAGATGAGCTGTTTCGTGAAGCCGACTTTGTGACTTTTCATGTGCCATTAATTGAAGCAACAAAGAATTTGTTGAATGCAGAAAGTTTAGCTACCATGAAAGATGGCTCGGTGATTTTAAACTTTGCACGCGAAGGCATTGTGAATGACAGTGCGGTTTTAGCAGCAATTAAATCAGGAAAAATTCATTCCTATGTTAATGACTTTCCATCGAATGAAGTAAAGGGGCATGAAGGTGTGTTTACTTTGCCGCATCTTGGGGCGTCTACCGGTGAAGCTGAAGATAATTGTGCAGTAATGATTGCTGATCAGTTAAAAGATTTTTTGAATAATGGCAATATAAAAAACTCGGTGAACTTTCCGAATATAAAACTAGCAAGAGAAGGCGAAAATCGTCTGGCTATTTCAAATGCAAATAGTCCGGATATGCTGGCAAAAATTTCACATCAATTAGGTGAGTCCGGCGTGAATATTTTACGCATGGCGAATGAGTCGCGTAATGAGCTTGCTTATACCTTGATAGATCTTGCCAGCAAACCCGATGCGCAAACGATTGATAAAATTTCAGCGATTGACGGCGTACTGACTGTAAGGTTGATATAACTATTTAGCACAGAGTTACAGGGTGGATGAATTTTTTAAATTTACACCCGGTGCATCTTTGATTACAACTGGCAATACTTGAATGAACGAAAAAGATAAACTTTTAAATATTAGAGATAGAATAGATGCTATTGATAAGAAAATTCAAACGCTTATTAATCAGCGGGCCGAGTGCGCGCAAGAAGTTGCGGAAATAAAAATTAAAGCGGGCGAGACAGAACATTTTTATCGCCCGGAGCGTGAAGCTCAGGTTTTAACAGAAATTAAAAAACGCAATAAAGGCCCGCTGGGCGATAACGCAATGGCATATTTGTTTCGTGAAATTATGTCTTCTTGCCTTGCGTTGGAAAAGCCGATTAAAGTGGCTTTTCTTGGCCCAGCGGGTACCTATAATCATGCCGCATCAAGTAAACATTTCGGTGCATCCATCGATCAGTATCCAGTCGATAATATTGAAGAGATTTTTCGTGCAGTTGAAACATCGGAATCACATTTCGGTGTGGCACCCATTGAAAATTCTACTGAAGGTGTTATCTCGCATACCCTGGATCTATTGATTAATTCATCATTGCAAATATGCGGCGAAGTGGATTTACGCATTCGGCATAATCTAATTAGTTCCGAAATAGATTTAAAAAATGTTACAAAAGTGTATTCGCATCAACAATCATTAGCACAATGTCGTCGTTGGTTAGATGCAAAATTGCCAAATGCAGAACAGTATGCTGTTCGCAGTAATGCTGAAGCTGTTCGAATGAGCAAGAATGAAAAAGGTGCGGCCGCAATAGCTGGCGTAATGGCATCGGAATTATATGAAGTGCCAATACTATGTTCAGAAATAGAAGACGAGCCAAATAATACCACGCGATTTATCGTGGTCGGAAGAGATGAAGTACCACCCAGTGGTAATGACAGAACTTCATTGTTAGTTACCGCAACTAATAAAGCGGGTGCGTTACATCATTTACTTCAGCCACTTGCAGAACGTAATATTGGGATGAGTAAAATCGAATCTCGACCTTCTCGTAAAGGCGTTTGGGAATATGTGTTCTTTATAGATATTGAAGGTCATAAAGATGATGTAAAACTTGCTGAAGCCCTGTCTGAAATTGAACATGAATCGGCAATGGTTAGAATTTTAGGCTCCTATCCAAAAGCCGTGCTTAAGTAATTTTTTAGCATTCTTTCGCGAGCTAAAGCTCGCGAAGGAGTCTATTAGTTTCAATTAAACCTTTTGTTTAAAATAAATTTATGAATAACTTTTTAAAACATTCCGTGCCGGGCGTACAAAAATTAAATCCCTATCAGCCGGGAAAACCGGTTGAAGAACTCGAGCGTGAGCTGGGTATCACTAATGCAGTAAAACTTGCATCAAATGAAAATCCGCTTGGCCCAAGTCAAAAAGCAGTAGCGGCTGCACAGGCCGTTATTGGCGATGTAAATTATTATCCCGATGGCGCAGGCCATAAATTAAGTTCGGTATTAGCCGATAAGCATGGCGTTGATCAATCCTGTATTACACTGGGTAACGGCTCGAATGATATTTTAGAGCTAATCGGGCGTGCATTTTTAAGTACTACAAGTTCGGCAGTCTATTCTGAGTTTTCATTTGCAGTTTATCCTTTAGTTGTGCAGGCTGCTGGTGCTGAAGCCAGAATTGCAAAAGCTTATCTCCCTGAGCATGAAGCTATGCCTTATGGCCATGATCTTGATGCTATTGCAAAGCAAATTATAAATACAACGCGTGTTGTGTTTATTGCCAATCCGAATAACCCGACCGGTACCTGGTTCGAAAAAGATGAGTTAAATGTTTTTTTAAAACAGGTCGCTGATGACGTTGTGGTTGTACTGGATGAAGCTTACTTTGAATATATGCCGGATGAATTCAAACCTGATACTCAAGCTTTATTGCAACAATATAAAAACCTGGTGATTACCCGAACTTTTTCTAAAATATATGGCCTTGCGGGTTTGCGCATTGGTTATGCGATTTCTCATCCTGATATTGCAGATATTTTAAATCGGGTAAGGCAGCCGTTTAATACCAATATGCCGGCACAGGCAGCAGCACTTGCCGCGATTGATGATCAGCAACATGTGACAAATAGTGCGTCACTCAATGCGCTTGGCTTAAAGCAATATGCCGCTGAGTTACAGCAGCTAGACTTGAGTTTTATCCCCAGCATTGCAAATTTTATTGCTGTCAATGTTAACCGCAATGCAATGCCAGTTTACGATGCTCTTTTAAGGGAAGGTGTTATTGTGCGTCCGGTTGCCAGTTATAATATGCCAGAATTTTTACGCATAACGATTGGTAATCAACAACAAAATGAACGTGTCTTGCAAGCGTTGAAAAAAGTTTTACAGGGGCTGTAAATGATTAATCATCTTTGTGTTATTGGGGTTGGTTTGATTGGCGGGTCTTTGTCGCTTGCGCTTAAAAAAACAGGTTATGTTAAAAAAGTTACAGGGCTGGGTAGAAGTGTTACGAATCTTCAAAAAGCCGAACAGTTAGGCATAATTGATCACTACGAAACAGATTATGGCAAAGCGATTTCTCATGCCGATATGATATTTGTGGCGGTACCGATTGGTTCAATGCCTGAAGTGTTTAAAAAAATTGAACCTCACTTAAAAAAACATTGTATCGTTACAGATGGAGGAAGTGCCAAGCATACGGTTATTGAAATGGCAGCTGATGCCTTTGGTTTAAAGTTAAATCAGTTTGTGCCAGGTCATCCTATCGCGGGAACTGAAAAGTCAGGTGCTGAAGCTGCATTTGATTCACTCTATCAGAAGCGTCGAGTAATTATAACACCACTTGAAGAAAATGCGGCCGATGATGTAAGCCGGGTTAAAGATATGTGGAAACAGGCGGGTGCTGAAGTTGATGAAATGGGGGCGCGCCATCATGATCTAGTTCTTGCTGGAACAAGTCATTTACCCCATGTATTAGCATTTGCACTCGTTGACTGTTTAAATAATGTTGATGATGTAGATGAGATATTTAAATATGCGGCGGGTGGCTTTCGTGACTTTACTCGTATTGCATCCAGTGACCCGAAAATGTGGCGGGATATCTGTATTCACAATTCAGATGCTATTCTGGCGATGATGAATAATTATCAGCAGGATATGAATCATTTAAAATCTGCCATACAGAATTCGGATGGAGATGAACTGCTTAAGATTTTTAATAAAGCCAAGCAGGCCCGTGACGATTTTTGTATGTGATAGAGTTTTGTTGATCGTTTAAGTGAAAGCTTCAGCTTTCTATTAATCAGTAATTTGTTTTTCTTTAAAACTTAGCTGATTATTTTCAGAAAATTTATTAAATAGCGCTACAGCATATTTCTTTTATTTACCTGTGGTTGAAAGCGAATTTTTCTATACATAAAATCACTGCTGTCCCGTTAACTATTATTAAAAGCAAGCAATTGGCTTGATATAACAGCGTTTCAAAGCTTTAACGCATCAGTTAGACATGAAAATAAAAAATTTACTTCGTCATTCCTGCGAAGGCAGGAATCTAGTGACGTTGAAAGGCCGACAGACACTGGATACCTGCCTTCGCAGGTATGACGACATTTTTTAATGTTAACGGGACAGCAGTGACATAAAATATTAAAAGTGTTTTTGACTTCCTTTTTTGTATTTTATTTTAAATTCATATTCTGTTTTTCTTTAGACTGGATAAAATATTTTTCTAATTCAACTAAAAATAAAACAGATGAAGAGACAAGTATTATGCGCAGCCATATATGCAAGTCCAGCGATTGAGTGCCAAACAAAGCCTGCATTGGTTGAAGATAGGTAAATCCTAATTGCAGGATAATTAACAGAACAATTGCAATCAGTACATAACGGTTACCGGTTAATCCTCGCCAGTTAAGAACCGGTGCACTGATATAGCGTGAATTAAATAGATAAAATATTTCAAACATAACCAGTGTGTTTACCGCCACGGTTCGTGCATGTTCAATACTGGTATTTTGTTGCATTTCCCATAGATATAATCCAAATGTGCCAACCAGAAGAATCACCGATACAAATATAATGCGCCAGATTAAATAAGGTGTGAGCATCGCTTGTCTGGCATTGCGCGGTGAACGATTCATTACGTCCTGCTCTGGTGGTTCAAAGGCTAATGACAGGGCTAATGTTACAGCGGTGACCATATTGACCCATAGAATTTGCACCGGCGTTAACGGCAATTGCTGAAAGCCAAATAAAATGGCCGCCAGTACAATTAATGCTTCACCGCCATTGGTTGGCAGTATAAATAATATGGCTTTTTTAAGGTTGTCATAAACCGTGCGGCCTTCTTCAACCGCATGTGCAATGGATGCAAAGTTATCATCTGCCAGCACCATTTCAGCCGCTTCCTTGGCTGCTTCAGTGCCGTTATGTCCCATTGCCGTGCCCACATCTGCACGTTTTAATGCGGGTGCATCATTAACGCCATCTCCGGTCATCGCCACAATTAAACCCTGTTGTTGTAATAACTTTACCAGCAGGAGTTTATGCTCCGGATTAACCCGTGCATAAATATCAACGTCATTCACCGCCTGTTTTATTTCGGCCTCGCTCATACTGTCCAGATTTTCTCCGCTGAGCACATCATCGCAATTTTTTAGTTTAAGTTGTTGTGCAATGGCGCGCGCGGTTGCGCCATGATCGCCGGTAATCATTTTCACCCGGATGCCGGCTTTATGACAAATCCGGATTGAGTTAATCGCCTGCTTGCGTGGTGGATCAATTAAACCAAACAACGCTAAGATAGTTAGCTCATTTTCCACGTCATTGAAGTCAAGTTCTAGCTGGTCATTGCGCACGGATTTAATGGCAATGGCTAACACGCGTTGACCCTGTTTTGCCATTTCATCAATGCGCTTTAACCAGACGGCGTGATCAATTGCATGATCACCGTCAGCTGTTTTTTCTCGGGTGCACATTTCTAAAACACGCTCAGGTGCGCCCTTAACAAAAATAAAGGCATCACCTTTATGGCTGTGGTGCAGGGTTGCCATAAAGCGATGCTCAGATTCAAACGGGATAAGATCTGTGCGTGGGTATTGTTTAGCTTCTGCTTCAATATCCAGTCCGGCTTTCATCGCGGCGATGAGTAATGCGCCTTCCATTGGGTCACCGTGTACTCGCCATTCACTATTCACCTGTTGTATTGATGCATCATTGCACAGTAGTACCGCGCGCAGTGCTTCGCTTAAAATAATATTTTTGTCAGCAAAAATTTCTTTTTGATTCTGTAAAATGGTTCCGTGCGGGTCGTACCCTGTGCCGGTTAATTCAAATTGATCATTTGCGGTTGCTATTGAGCGCACGGTCATTTCATTGCGGGTTAAGGTGCCGGTTTTGTCTGAACAGATAACCGATACTGCACCGAGGGTTTCAACCGCCGGCAGTTTACGAATAATGGCATTACGACTCGCCATGCGTTGCACACCAATTGCCAGTGTAATAGTCATAATGGCGGGCAGGCCTTCAGGAATTGCGGCGACGGATAAACTCACCGCCGCCAGAAACATCTCTGCCATTCCATAGTCGCGAAATAGAACACCGAAAGTAAAGGTTAAAACAGCGATCGCGATAATAGCCAGGGTTAACCAGTGTCCAAACTGCGCCATTTGTCGTAGCAGGGGTGTTGTTACCAGTTTCACTTCTGATACCAGTACACTAATGTGACCAATTTCAGTGAGCGCACCGGTGGCAACTACTACACCACTGGCCTGACCATGGGTTACTAATGTTCCCGAGTAGGCCATGCAATTACGATCACCAATGACGGCTTCTTTGGCAACTGATTGTGTCGATTTATCTACCGCAACGGATTCACCGGTCAGTGCAGACTCCTGTATCTGTAAACCTTTTACGCGAAATAATCGCAGGTCGGCGGGTACCTTGTCTCCTGACTGCAGCATAACTATATCACCCGGCACCAGTTCATCGGCAGCTACGGTTATCTGCTGGCCCGCGCGTTTAACAATGGCGTTTGGAGACAGCATTTGGCGGATAGCCTGTAATGCATCTTCGGCTTTTCCCTCCTGAACAAAGCCGATAATGGCATTGATAAAAACCACCGATAAAATAACACTGGCATCAACCCAGTGACCGAGCATAAATGTGATTACGCTCGCCGCAATCAATACATAAATCAGCACATTGTGAAACTGATAAAGGAACCTGAGCAGTGGGCCGTTCTTGCGAGTTTCAGGCAGTTGATTGGGGCCATAGTTTGCAAGTCGTTCAGTGATCTGTGTGTGGGATAAACCCTGCGGCGTTGTGTCCAGAATATTAAATACGGCCGTCTCTGTTTCGCTATGCCAGTTGTGCAAAGATGAATTGGTGGTTGGTGTGTTTTTATGGGTTTTGGTGAATGACTTTATTGATAGCACAAAACCAATGCCGCCCAGTATTAATACAGCGCCAGTGACTAAACCCCATTCGGTGTAGTCAACAATTAAAGCCCATAATGTACTGTCGTTCATTAATTTATCCCGTCACTTATTCGTTTCTCATTCAGTATATTATTTAGTATTTATTGGTAATTATAAAACAGTATTACATCAGCCAGGCAGTAAATAAGCCGGCCCCTGCAGACAGCAGCAGGGGGGCAAATACTCTGATGCCTAACCCTTCACCACCAATGCTAAACGCAAGCACTGCTTTGAGCAGCGTGTTTGCGGCGCTCGCAATAACAATTCCCAACACCGCTACGTTAAGTGGCAGTTCTGCCGTACTCATTCTGGATATGGTCAGATTGATCGGGTCTACATCGGCTATACCGGATACGGCCGCGAGCGCATAAAGACCCGCATCACCAAACATGTCGGTAGCGGCTTTGCCTAGCAGTATAATCAGGATTAACAGTCCGCCAAAAATAAAAGCCGGCTTTAACTCTAGCGGATTTTGAACATGGGTTGGCTCAGTAGGAATCGGCTCGGAATTTTTATGCCAGACGATGCCTGCGAAAATCAGTATCAGCAACGTCATTACACTCATGGGTATAATCAGCTGATTGAATAAACGCGGATTGATCAGGCTGGATATCAATAACATCCGTGGGAACATGGTAGCGCAAGCCAGCAATATACCGGTTGCAAGCAAGCTCTTCATATTAGCCTGAGTCTGGTTTAAGCGTGAGTAATGCAGTGTTAATGCCGTCGAAGAAACCATCCCGGCAGCCAGCGAGGTGAGTATTATGCCTTTACCCGGGCCGGCAAATTTCATCAGGAAATAACCGACAAAAGAAATGCCTGCGATAAGTACAACCATCCACCAGATCTCGTAAGGGTTTATGGCCTGCCAGGGGCCATAACCTTTATCAGGTAAAATAGGGAGAAGTACAATTGAGATAAGCAAAAGTAGTAACGCTGCGCGTAGCTCCTGATCCTGCAGGTTTTTTAACCAGCGGTGTAGTGAATCTTTATAACGCAGTAATATCGTTGTTACCACCGCGGCGGACACCGCAAGATTGACATGATCGAGTGCCGCCAGTGCCCCCAATAAAAAGGTGAGTAGCATGGTCACCAGGCTGGTAATACTGACATCGGCACTCAAACGTTGTCGCATGGCATAGGCAACCGTAACCGCCGCGGTAAACCCCAGAAAAACAAATCCAAATGCCATTATTCCCAGGTATTGTGAGAGCGCTCCGGCTAAGCCACCTAACAGTCCTGTGAGCCCATAGGTGCGTAAACCGGCGATTCGTCCGCCGTCTTTTAGCTGTCGAGATTTCCAGCCGCGTTCAACACCGATCAGTAAACCAATGGCTAGTGCTATTCCCAGTAGAGCGATTTGTCTGGCATCTGCAAATTCGTGCACTGCATAACTCCGGGTGTAAAAAATGAAAACTATTCTGCTGCTGAAGCAGTTTATAGGATGATTGCAATACTAAGCGTTTAATTCAACACATTTTCCGAATTTTATATTTACACCAACGCTAATCTGACAAATAGAATTAGCTGATTACTATTAAGAGTATAGTGATTTTGACTGTGGTTATTTGATTGAGTCGCAGGATCTTTATTGTTTAGAAAATGACTGAGTCTGATGTTTGATCAGGATCAAAAAAATTTCATTGTTAGTAAACTGGTTTACAGAATTATGCTTTGAATTTTTTATAGGGAAAATGTTATTGCCCGCACTAACTTTTGTACCCGAGTGTGTTTTGTATTGCATATAAGCATCTTTTACAGCAATTTCATTTTCACCTTCAGGCTTTGCCGTGTTCACAGGATTTTGGCATTGCGGTTTTTATAAAGACTACTTTCTATAGAAGGCCGTCAGCGACGAAAGAATAATTCATCGGTTTTATCTTCGTCATCCGGGTCGGATAAATGATATTGCATCTGAATGTGTCCGCCAGTTTTTATATATTCGTCGCCATATTTATAGCTAACACCGGCTACACTAAGAGATGGAACAATAGCGGCAAGATGGAACAATAGCGGCGAGATGGAATAATGGCGGTGGCTAAAATCAGTCCAGCAGATTTAGTTAAGGTTTCATTATACATATGCTCCAAATTCATAATTATTTAATAAGTGGGTAAAGTCTATGGAGGTTACGTTTCGATAAGGCGTACGGTTTATGGCATTGCAAAAAAAATCGTCAGCTAAAGTTAACTCCTGCTTTGTTTCGGCTTAAGTCAGTGCTATTCGGTCCAGAGATGAATTTATGATGCAACACAATTGTCACATCCTGTCATATTCCTGTAATAACTAGCGGGTATTCTATGCGCCATGAAAGTTAAAATACTGCAGCAGAAATACAATCAACGGGCGTTTAAAGACCGTATGACGCGCTATTTCGTCGGAATCGGTGGCATTAGTGTTATTGCCGCCATATTGTTAATTTTCTTCTATCTATTGCAGGTTGTTATTCCGATGTTCGAATCGGCAGACATTCAGCAAACCCAATCGTATAGCGCAACGGGCAATGGTAAAACGCTTTATCTGGGGCTGGAAGAGCAGGGCACAATGGGGGTGCGCTTTACTGATACGGGACGAGTTATTTTTTTTAATACTCTGGATGGCAATGTTGTAAAGGCCATTGATCTTGCATTAGCCAGCAAAATAACCAGCGTTTCATCAAACCTCAATCGCGTTATTCTTGGCCTGGAAAATGGTAGTGCGATGGTGGTTAAATATGTTTTTAACTTAAGCTATCCCAATAATGTTCGTACACTTACACCCGCATTAGAATATCCGCTTGGCGAAGCTGCATTGCCGCTGGATGAATCTCATAAAGCCTTAACTGATATTGCCATTCAGCTTAATGAAGACGGGATTGGGCTTGTTGCCACTACCGCAGATCAGCGCTTAGTGTTTGCGCGCTACTTGCAGGAAGAGTCTTTTTTAACTCAGGAGATGACCACAGAATTAGCGTCGATATCTGAATTAGCCTATCAACATAACATTAATGCCATTGTTTTAACGCCGTCATTAAATCATTTGTATGTGGCGATGGATGGGGGAGTGCTACGTGATTTTAGTTTAAATGAAGATGGCTTCGACGGTAATTTTACGGATTATAAAATTCAACAGCCCATCACTCAGTTGCAGTTGCTAATGGGGGGTAATTCATTATTAGTGGGTTTGCAAAATGGTGAGGTGCAGCAATGGATGTCGGTGCGCAACGAACACGGCAGGGAGCTGGCTTTTATTAGAAACTTTATCGATTCAAAGCAATCGGTCACAAATATTTCAACTGAACAACAACGCAAAGGCTTTGCAGTAGCCGGCAACAATGGAAACATCACGCTTTTTTATTCCACATCGCAACGTACTTTAGCTTCAATAAATATCGCAGATAAACATATAAATACCATGGCATGGTCGTCAAGAGCTCAGCATTTAATTGTTGCCGATGAAAACGACACACTTTATATATTTGCAGTGCATAACGAATACCCCGAGGTGTCATGGGATGTGTTGTGGGGCAAAATTTGGTACGAAGGCTATGATGAGTCGGATTACATCTGGCAGTCATCCGCATCAACCAATGAGTTTGAACCTAAATTCAGTTTAATGCCGCTAACCTTCGGTACTATTAAAGCGGCTTTTTATGCCATGTTATTTGCCGTGCCCATTGCCATTTTAGGTGCAATGTACACCGCCCAGTTTATGACACCGCGCATGCGTCAAACAGTTAAGCCATCGATAGAAATAATGGAGGCATTGCCGACGGTTATTTTAGGTTTTCTTGCGGGCTTATGGTTGGCGCCTTATGTTGAAACGCATTTGGCCGGAGTGTTTAGTTTATTACTTATTTTACCGTTTGGTTTTATTTTAAGCGCATTGCTGTGGGAACGCTTGCCGAATAAATCTATATTTGAAGGTTGGGAAGCGGCATTATTAATTCCCGTTGTATTGTTTTTAATCTGGCTGTCAATGAGTCTGAGCGGTCCGATTGAAACGCTTCTATTTAACGGCGACATGCGCGCCTACATGACAGATGAATGGGGAATTAATTACGATCAACGTAATGCGTTAGTGGTTGGTTTAATAATGGGCTTTGCAATCATACCCACTATATTCTCAATTGCCGAAGATGCAATTTTCAGCGTGCCGCAACATTTAATACGCGGCTCATTAGCACTGGGTGCAAGCCGCTGGCAAACCATGTTGCGAGTGGTTATGCCTGCTGCGAGTCCGGCTATTTTTTCTGCAGTAATGATGGGCTTTGGCCGGGCGGTGGGTGAAACGATGATTGTATTAATGGCAACCGGAAACACGCCGTTAATGGACATGAGTATTTTTCAGGGCATGAGAACACTGGCGGCAAACATTGCAGTTGAAGTGCCGGAGGCGGAAGTTGCCAGCACTCATTACCGAATATTATTTTTAGCGGCATTTATTTTATTTATGTTTACCTTTGTTTTTAACACGCTAGCAGAGCTGGTTCGCCAGCGACTGCGTAAAAAGTATAGTGGCCTATAATGAAAAAATGGTTTAACAGCGGAACACCGTGGATCTGGTTAAATGCGGGTGCAATTGCAATCGCACTGGTTGCCGTATTCGGGTTATTGTTTTTAATTTTAGTGCGTGGTATGAGTCACTTCTGGCCTGCTAACGTACAGGCTTTTGAATATCAGAATGCTAATAATGCATTAACGGTTATTGCTGAAATTATAGAAGCCGAAACCGTACCTGCAGACACCGTTCACAATATTAAAATCAAGGAAGGCAATGTTACACGCTATCTGGTGAAAACCGGTAATCGAGATATTTTAGGCAATGACTTTCGATGGTTATATGATATTGATTTACAAAAAAAATCACAACCAGAAGATATAATGGTGCTGGAAAGAATTGAGTGGGGTAATTTTTACGGCTATCTAAATTCTGTTTATGAAAAAGACAAACTTGTTTCAGATGAAACAAACACATGGTCAATATTTAAACAACGTTTACAACGCACTAGCGATCTGCGTGAAAAAATACTGGATTTAGAGCAGGGTGAAATTGGTGCGATTAATTATGAATTAGAGCGCTTAAGGTTAAAACAAAAGCGCTTAGAGCTAGATAATGAACTCAGCGATGAAGCACTGGCTTTAATCACTGATCAACGTACAGCATTAAAGCTTGAGTACGATATTTTATTAAAAGAGACTCAAGTTCTTTATAAAGAAATTAATCGAGACTCCATTCGAGCTACTGTGATGGATGGTCAGCAGGTCAGCATCCCGCTGGAAAAAATAGTTAAAGCCTGGCAGCCAAATCAGTTTTCGCTATTTGAAAAAGTAAAGTTTTATATTCATTCTCTGTGGAGCTTTATTACCGAAGATCCCAGAGAAGCCAATACCGAAGGTGGAATATTTCCAGCGATTTTTGGCACCGTGATGATGGTTATATTAATGGCGATTTTAGTGACGCCGTTTGGTGTTGTCGCGGCGGTCTATTTGCGCGAGTATGCTAAGCAGGGATTAATTATCCGCATTATTCGTATTGCGGTAAATAATCTGGCAGGTGTGCCATCGATTGTTTACGGCGTATTTGGATTAGGTTTTTTTGTGTACTTTCTGGGCGGCAATATCGATAGTCTGTTTTTTCCAGAGGCACAGCCATCACCCACTTTCGGAACGCCGGGTTTATTATGGTCTTCTTTAACGCTGGCATTACTTACCTTGCCTGTAGTGATTGTTGCTACCGAAGAAGGTTTGTCACGTATACCGATGAGTTTGCGCGAAGGCAGTTTAGGTTTAGGTGCGACCAAAGCCGAAACACTTTGGCGTGTAGTTTTACCAATGGCAAGCCCGGCAATAATGACGGGCTTGATTTTAGCCGTCGCGCGAGCTGCGGGTGAAGTTGCACCGTTAATGCTAGTTGGCGTTGTTAAGCTGGCACCGAGTTTACCGCTTGATGGTAACTTTCCATTTTTGCATTTAGATAGAAAGTTTATGCACTTAGGCTTTCATATTTATGATGTGGGATTTCAAAGTCCTAATGTGGAAGCGGCAAGGCCGTTGGTGTACGCCACTTCGTTTTTATTGGTTGTAGTTATCGTAGGATTAAATTTAACGGCGATAAATTTGCGTAATAAATTGCGTGAGAAGTATCGCGCGCTGGATGGTTAAGAAAATTATAATCCAGTGGCTTACGTCGGCAAACAGCCACTGGATCCCAGTTACAAGCATGCTGGGATGACGAAGTATCGAAAACAAAAGTAAAAACAAACTTGTAAAAGTAGAAAGAATTATGAGCGAAGCAATAGCAACAAAAATTGATAGTAGTTTATTATCGGCTGAGCAGACAGACGATAACGCAGAAGTCTGCATGGATGTAAAAAAACTCAACCTCTATTATGGTGAGTCGCAGGCATTAAACGACATTAGCTTTAAATTAAAAAAGAATAAAGTCACCGCATTCATTGGTCCCAGTGGTTGCGGAAAATCAACCTTATTACGTTGCTTTAATCGCATGAATGATCTGGTGGATAGCGTGCGGGTTGAGGGTGAAATTATTTTAGATGATCAAAATATTTACGCACCGGATATCGATGTGACGTCATTGCGACAGCGGGTAGGGATGGTATTTCAAAAGCCCAATCCATTTCCAATGAGTATTTTTGAAAATGTAGCTTACGGTTTACGTTTACAGGGCATTAAAAAACGTCGCCTACTGGAAGAAAAAGTTGAGTGGGCACTTAAAGGTGCCGCATTATGGGACGAAGTAAAAGATCGTCTTGATGAGAGTGCGCTAGGCATGTCCGGTGGTCAGCAGCAAAGACTGGTAATTGCACGGGCGACGGCTATTGAGCCGGAAATATTATTACTCGATGAACCCGCATCTGCACTTGATCCTATATCAACTTTAAAAATTGAAGAGCTTATTTATGAATTAAAATCGAAATATACGATTTTAATTGTGACTCATAATATGCAACAGGCAGCACGGGTGTCTGATGAAACGGCATTTATGTATATGGGCGAGATGGTTGAGTTTGGTCATACCAATACAATATTTACTAACCCCAGCAAAAAACAAACTGAAGATTATATAACCGGTCGTTACGGTTAATTTATTGAGGCTTAGCAATGGAAACAAATTCAAGTCAGCATATTTCGCATAAATTTAACCAGGAGATGGAAGATCTCCGCAATATGGTTTTAAAAATGGGCGGGCTGGTCGAACAACAAATTGGCGGGGCGATTGAAGCTTTGCAAAGTGTAAATGCAATGGGCGCCGAAGAAATTATTTTGCGTGACCATAAGGTGAATGCACTGGAAGTTTCTATTGATGAGGCGTGTACGCAAATATTAGCACGTCGACAACCTGCTGCTTCTGATTTAAGAATGGTGATCGCGGTAATAAAAACCATTACCGATCTAGAGCGCATTGGTGATGAAGCCGAAAAAATCGCAAAAATGGCTTTGCACTTAGCGGAAGACGATGCAGGTTTTAATAGTCGCTATGCCGGTATCCGTCATCTGGGCGATCACGTGCAAAAAATGGTACACGATGTTCTTGATGCATATGCGCGACAGGATGTTGATGCAGCGGTAAAAGTGGTACGAGCTGATGAGAAGGCAGATGAGGAATATCAGAATTTAATGCGCTTACTAATTACATTTATGATGGAGGATCCGCGAAGAATTTCAGAAGTGTTAGATGTGATTTGGGCAGCACGTGCGTTAGAGCGCATTGGCGATCACGCAAAAAATATTGGTGAGTATGTGATTTATCTGGTGAAGGGTAAAGATATTCGCCACCTGGATTTAAATGAAGTTGAAAAAGATATTTTGTCTTAAATGTTTTTGTTGCTCCCGAATGATTGTATCGGGGATGACGAAGTTTTATAGAATTTAATTTTAGTTACGTTCTTATGAAATAGATATTTTATTTTAATATTTTCTTAATATGTTTAGCGCAAAATTAACTTTTTCTTAATATGATGTGAATAGTAATGAAACATGCAAAGTTATTAGTGGTTGAAGATGATGTGGGTATTCAGGAAATGCTGGATTACTCATTAAAGCAGGAAGGCTACGAAATTCATTCAGCGTATACAGTTAAAGAGGGCTGGGAGCTGATTGAATCTAAAGCTATTGATTTAGTATTGTTGGACTGGATGCTGCCTGATAACAGCGGCATTGATTTATTGCACCGCATCAGAAAATATCATTCAAAGTTGCCGGTAATCATGGTAACTGCAAAAGCTGAAGAAGAAGATCGAATTTTAGGTTTGGATGTGGGTGCGGATGACTATGTGACGAAACCATTTTCAGTACGTGAATTAAATTCAAGAATTCAGGCGATTTTACGGCGTTCAATGCCCGATGAACAACCGATTCAAATTGGCGATCTGTTTTTAGACCCGGTAAGTCATCGGGTTAAAGTAAACGATGCGCAGTTGAATTTATCTCCCACTGAATTTCGTTTGCTACATTATTTTATGGGACATACCGATCGGGTTTTTTCACGTACACAGTTGCTTGATCAGGTTTGGGGAGAACAGGTGTATGTAGAAGAGCGAACGGTAGATGTGCATATTCGTCGCTTGCGTAAACAGCTAAAACCATTTGAAATGGATGACTTGTTGCAAACCGTTCATGGTAGTGGATATCGGTTTTCACGACAGGCTTAAATGTGAGCTTTTTTAAAAACATCTCAGCTAGCTTGCAACGTGAAATTGTTTTTTTAGCAGTCTGGGTTTTATTTATGCTGATGATTGGAGCAATGTTAAGCATTGCATTACCAATGGTTTTTGTAGCCTTGTTAAGTTACATACTTTGGCATTTATATAATTTAAATCGATTAATTATGTGGTTAAATAAACCTTCAAAGAATACGCCTGAAGCGACGGGTATTTGGGATGAGGCATTTTTTAAATTACATAATCAGCACAAGCGTCAGAGAAAATCCCGCAAAAAACTATCTAAAATGCTTAAGCGTTTTCAGAAAACCACCAAAGCGTTGCCTTACGCAACGATTGTGCTGAATGCAAATAATGAAATAGAGTGGTTTAACCCGGCAGCTAAAATATTATTTGGGTTGCGTAATGGGCTGGATGTAGGGCAGCGTATTGATAATTTAATTCGTCAGCCTGAATTCATTAAATATTTATCAGCTAAAGAATTTGATGTGCCACTTGAGTTTACGCTTCAGCATAAAAACCTGTTACTCAATATTACTCGTTACGGGCAGGGGCAACACCTGCTGAGTGCCAGAGACATTACTCAACGTATTAAGCTGGATGAGATGCGCCGGGATTTTATTTCTAATGCATCGCATGAGTTGCGCACCCCCATTACGGTGATGGCGGGCTATATTGAAATGCTGCAGAATAGCGTTGATGAAACGAATCGCTTTCCGGTGGATAAAATGCATCAGCAAACCTTGCGCATGGAGAAAATTATTAAGGAATTAATTGATCTCGCGAAACTGGAAACATCGACATCGATCAATTCCAGTGAAGAAGTGGATATAAAAGTATTACTTGAAGATGTTTATAATGAAGCACTGGCGTTAGATCAGTCGGTACACAATATTAAATTTGAGTTTAAGCCAATACATATTAATGGACGCTATGAGGAAATACGCACGGCAGTATCTAATCTTTTAACCAACGCCATACGTTACACACCAGAGGGAGGTACTATTGTATTATCAACCGCAAGTAATGAAAATGGTAATTATATTCATGTGCAGGATAATGGCGTTGGTATTGCGGTTGAGCATATTGCACAGTTAACTGAACGTTTTTATCGTGTTGATGAAGGACGATCAAGGGAAAAGGGTGGCACAGGTTTAGGTCTGGCAATTGTTAAGCAGGTATTAGACAGGCATGGTGCAGCATTACAGGTGAGCAGTCAGCCGGATGAGGGCAGTGTGTTTAGCTGTTTTTTTCCAGCTAAGTGATTTACCTTTTTTGTGTGTTATTGTCTGGAATAAATACGCAGTATTTTCAGACCTGCTTAAGTTGTAGCACTCCAGCTGATCAGGTTAAACCTCCTCCTTGCTGATTTCACAAAACTGTAACAACCTTGTCATTTTATATTCATATTAATCAAACAAAATAGTCACACTTACTTAATTCGGAGTTATTCGTAATGAAACATAAACAATTCTCAACCGTTCTGGCTGCTGCGGCAATTAGTGTAGGTTTACTGGCATCCGGCGTGGTTTCAGCGGTATCGGTTGATAAAGCTGTTCCTGAATATAAATCAGTGAGCGGTATTTCCGGTAACTTATCTAGTGTAGGTTCGGATACCCTGGCGAATTTAATGACACTGTGGGCAGAGTCATTTAAACGCGCTTACCCTAATGTAAATATTCAAATTCAGGCGGCGGGCTCTTCAACCGCTCCACCGGCTTTAACGGAAGCGACTTCAAATTTCGGCCCGATGAGTCGTAAAATGAAATCAAAAGAAATTGCGGCGTTTGAAGATCGTTATGGCTATAAGCCAACGGCAATTCCTGTTGCGATTGACGCACTGGCGGTTTATGTAAATAAAGATAACCCGATTAAGGGCATGTCAATTTCAGATGTGGATGCTGTTTTTTCATCAACCCGTAAATGCGGCTCAGATAAGAGTGTCTCAAAATGGGGTGACCTGGGTATGAGCGGTAACTGGAAAAATCGTGACATTCAAATTTACGGTCGTAATTCAGTATCCGGTACCTATGGTTACTTTAAGAAAAAAGCTTTATGCAAAGGTGATTTTAAAAATAATGTAAATGAGCAGCCCGGTTCAGCATCTGTTGTACAGTCGGTAAGCAGCTCTGTAAATGGTATTGGCTACTCAGGTATTGGTTATAAAACATCCGGTGTGCGCGCAGTGCCGTTAACAAAAAAAGCCGGTGGTGTTTTTGTTGAAGCAACATCTTCGAATGCTGTTTCGGGTAAATACCCTTTATCACGTTTTCTTTATGTTTACGTTAACAAACACCCAAATAAAGCATTAGCGCCATTGCAAAAAGAGTTTTTGAAAATGATTCTTTCACAGCAAGGTCAGGAAGTGGTAATTAAAGATGGTTATATCCCATTACCGGCTAAGGTTGTTGAAAAGTATCTTGGGCAGTTATAATCGCTTGAATTAAAATTAAATCGTTTTGTTTAAAGGCTGCATTTATTGCAGCCTTTTTTATGGTCTTGTTTGAGTATGAAAGAGCTTATGAAAGGAGGGCAAAATAAACGCGCCTTAGTCGCTGACATATATTCACTATATTTTATTTCGACTCTAGCTGCTGGTTTTAATAATGATAAATAAAATTTAAATAAACACTGGCACCCGGGCCGCCGGGTAATTCAGCAATATTTCGTCGAACAGGTTCGGGGAAGGTGTAGTCTTCATCGAAAATATTTTTTAATGTGAGGGTGGTTTCATAATTGTTTTTTTGGTAATTTAAAATGATGTTAGTTAAATTGTAGCCACTGATTTTTCCTTCGCTATTATCTGTGAGTATGTAATCTTTCGTGCCAATTGTCTGATTCGAAAGGCTCAGGTTAAAGTTGCTGGTGATTTTATAGCTATACATGATATTGATTGTGTAGTTAGCAATGAAGGGGGCGCTATTAAATATTTTTTCTTTACCATCTTTGTAGCTGGTATTAATATCTATTCTGGATTTTGGAGTTAATATGGATTTATACTCAATTTCAATGCCGTGAATTTTTCTTCCCGGTGCATTGTAATATTCGGTTTCAGAATTGTTGCCGGTTGGTCTTCGTGTGATTTCATCGGCTAAATTCAGCCAGTAAAGCGTTATATCAAGTTGATTGTTGGTATTTAATTTAGAACTGATACCAACTTCAATAGTTTTAATAGTTTCGCTTTTTAATTGTCTGTCTCCCAATACTACACCGGATAAGTCGATATATTTTTCAAGAAATACCGGTGCTCGAAAGGCTTCACTGTATAAAAATTTAAGATAGTTTTGTGGCTTGAATTCATAACTCATTCCCAGTTTGGGTATTAAACCACTGGAGCCTGTATCGTTATTATTTTCTGTTCGTAAACCGACAATAGTATTGAGCTTGTTTGAGTATTGATATTTGTATTGAGCGTAGATTGCGGAGTTGTGATATTTCTGGCTTTCAGTGTAAGGGCTTAGTGGATTTATGGAGCCATCTGTTTGATCAATGAAGAGCATCGGGTCGCTTTTATATTCTTCATGGTTTGCACCAATGATATAACTGCTACTATGTGATATGACCTGTTTATATTGTATTTCAGCAGACAGGCGTCCAACACTGTTTATATTGGTAATCGGATTATTGTTCGGCGCGAAGGTTTGTGCATCCATAGCTTTATCATTTGTGTCGTATCTGAGCCAAAAATTGAGTGTGCCTTCTGCAATGTCCTGATAATGATTAATGCTTAAGTGTAACGCATCAAATCGATTATCTCCATGATGGATAAGATTAGGACTAAGGCCTAATTTTGATTTCTCGGTTTGAAAATAAGATGCGTTAATGCGCCAGTTATCCGGTCGGTAATCGATAAAGATATTATCCTGCGCATTGTTGTAATCCAGATTGATAGGAAAACCCTGTTCATCATTGGTGCCACCATAGGCATAACCATCATCACGGAGGCTGCTGGCGCTAATTGAAAAGTTAGTTTCGTGGTGGTTGACGGCAATATAGCGTTGATTATAACTGCCATAGGTCAGGCTTACCTGATTGCCGGTTTCGCGGGTAATCACATTCACTACGCCACTCACCGTATTAGAGCCGTATAAAACAGAAGCCGGGCTGCGTACCACCTCAATACGTTCAACCATTTCAATTGGGATGTATTCAAGATTTGACGAGCCAAACTGGCTTTCGTACACCGGCTGCCCGTTAATCATAAACAGCGCTTTATTGTTGTATAAGCCCGGCGTGACGCCTCGAAAGGTCAGAACGGTGTAACCAATGTAACTTTCATTAAGTTCGACGCCGGGTAAAAAGCTCAGTGCTTCGTAGAGATTAGTCGCCCCCCATTGTTGGAATTGCCCGGCTGTAATAACAGACGTTATTGTGGGTGAGGCGGAGGCTTTTTCATGTTCCTGACTGGCGGTATAGATTTCAACTTCAATGAGTTCGGTGAGGGAAAGATCAAAATAATCGGTTTCATGTGCATTGGCCGCTAATGAAATGGCTAAGAATGGCAACAGTCGTTTGAGTAATCGTAATTCTGGCATCGATTTATATATTTATCATTTTTAACCTTATTAATATTATGAGTATAGGATGTTTGCTAATAAAATTTTGATATATAGTGCAAAAGTTAGCGATTAAGTTAAAAAGATGTGGAAGTTATAACAGTGGAGGGCTAATATCCTTGCACCTAAATACCATATGAAATCATGAGCTTAGTGGCTCGAAGTAAAAAACATGTCTCAAATTGATTATCTCGTAAAACCCGGTGGCCAGCTTTCTGGCAAATTTCGTGTGCCAGGTGATAAATCCATCTCGCACCGTTCTATTATGTTTGGCGCTATTGCCGATGGAACAACCCATGTGACCGGCTTTTTACAGGGTGAAGACAGTTTAAATACCCTGCGTGCGTTTCGTGCGATGGGTGTTGAAATTGAGGGGCCGAATGATAACGGCGAGGTGACTATTCACGGCGTGGGTATTGATGGCTTAAAGCAGCCCGCGGGTGATATAGATTTAGGTAACTCTGGCACGTCTATTCGCTTAATGTCCGGCTTATTGGCAGGGCAGGCATTTGATGTGGTGTTGAGTGGAGATCGTTCATTGTCAAAACGCCCGATGAAACGGGTGACTGATCCGCTGGCATTAATGGGGGCTAAAGTCGATACGGGCGAGGGTGGCAAGCCGCCGTTGAAAATTAATGGCGGCTCAAAAATTAACGGCATCGATTATCAATTACCGATGGCCAGCGCACAGGTGAAAAGCTGTGTGCTGCTGGCGGGCATGTATGCCGAGGGTAAAACCTGTGTGACTGAACCGGCGATTACCCGCGATCACACGGAAAGAATGTTAACCGCCTTTGGCTATCCGGTACAAACCAGTGGTAACCGGATGTGTATTGAAGGTGGCGGGCGCTTAACCGCCTGCAATATTGATGTGCCGGCAGATATTTCATCAGCAGCGTTTTTTTTAGTGGGCGCGAGTATTGCTGAGAAAGCCGATATCACTTTGCAACACGTTGGGGTTAATCCTACCCGCACTGGAATTATTGATATTTTAAAGCTCATGGGCGCCAATATTGAATTGTTGAATGAGCGCATTGTGGGTGGCGAGCCGGTTGCGGATATTCGTGTGCAGAGCGCTTCACTAAAAGGCATTAATGTACCCGAAAATTTAGTACCTTTAGCAATAGATGAATTCCCCGTGTTGTTCGTGGCGGCGGCTTGTGCTGAAGGCAAGACCGTGATTACCGGTGCGGAAGAGCTGCGGGTTAAAGAGTCTGACCGCATACAGGTTATGGCGGATGGTTTGCTAGCCATTGGTGTGGATTGTGAAGCGACGCCGGATGGCATGATTATAAATGGTGGCTCGATTCAGGGTGGCAAAGTACACAGCCGTGATGATCACCGTATTGCGATGGCGTTTACGATGGCTGGCTTGCGGGCTGAATCGGACATTATTATTGAAGACTGTGAGAATGTAGCCACTTCGTTTCCGGATTTTATTGGGATTGCGAATCGGGCTGGGATTAGTGTTTCTATTTGCGAGTAATTAAAAGAAAACGCAAATGAACGCGAAAACACGCAAATAAAAGCAAAAGCACAAATATAATGTAGTGTGCCGCAGGCTCACAAAAAACATTCGCGTCTATTTGCGTTTTCTTTTATTCTCCCGACCAACACCCAACACAGACAAATCAACATACGGTTAAAATTATGACTTCAACACCCACCCCCGTAATCACCATCGATGGCCCAAGCGGCGCAGGCAAGGGCACGATTGCGCAGAACGTAGCCAGCGACCTGGGTTTTAATATTCTAGATAGCGGTTCCCTCTATCGTTTAACGGCATTGGCTTCTTTAAACGCGGATTTAGATTTATCCGATGAATCAGGCATTGCTGAAATAGCATTAAATCTACCTGTAGTTTTTAAACCCACCTCATCCGGCTTACAAGTTCTGCTCAGTGGAGAAGATGTAAGCGAAGCCATCCGCAAAGAAGCAATCGGCATGCGGGCCTCAAAAGTGGCCGCGATTCCGGCGGTGCGTGATGCGCTATTATCCCGCCAGCGCGACTTTTCAGAGGCTCCAGGGCTGGTTGCTGATGGGCGCGATATGGGCACCACCATCTTCCCCGAAGCGCCTTTAAAAGTTTTTATGACAGCATCTGCCGAAGAACGCGCCGAACGGCGCTTTAAGCAGTTGAAAGCCAAAGGGATAAGTGCTAATATCGCCGCCCTCGTAAACGACTTGAAGTTACGAGACGAGCAAGATGCAAATCGCGCTGTATCGCCGCTTAAACCGGCTGAGGATGCTGTTCAAATCGATACTACAGAAATGGGTATTGATGAAGTTACTCAGATGGTTTTGGAATTGGCTAAGCAACGCATTTAGCTCTCCTCTTTTTCTAAGGGGGAGGCTTAAAAATCTTACTCAACGGTGTTTAGACTCTCACAAAACATAGAGCCTGAACGTTTATTAACTCTAACCCTGTTCGCTGCGCAGCCTGTAATACGAAGGCCGCAATCCACCAGCCAACAGTTATATATTGGAAAAATTATGTCTGAATCATTTGCAGAACTCTTTGAACAGAGCTTACAAGAAACCGAGATGACTACCGGTACCATCGTTACAGGTACTATCGTCGATATCTCAAACGGTTATGTTACCGTAGCAGCGGGCCTTAAATCTGAAGGCGTTATCCCTGAATCACAATTTTTAAGCAACGGCGAAGTCGAAGTTAAAGTCGGCGACGAAGTTGAAGTCGTCCTTGAAGCGGTTGAAGATGGCTGGGGCGAAACACGTTTATCCCGCGACAAAGCGAAACGTGCTAAAGCATGGATTGTTCTTGAAGCTGCACACGATGCAGAAGAAATCATTACCGGTATTATCACTGGCAAGGTTAAAGGTGGCTTCACCGTTGAGCTGGGTGATATCCGTGCATTCTTACCGGGTTCACTAGTAGATGTTCGTCCGGTTCGCGATACCTCTTACCTGGAAGGTAAAGAGTTAGAATTTAAAGTAATTAAGTTAGACCAGAAGCGTAACAACGTAGTTGTTTCTCGTCGTGCTGTAGTTGAGTCTGAGTACTCTGCAGAGCGTGAAGAGTTGCTGGGTAGCCTGGAAGAAGGCAAGTCTGTTAAAGGTATCGTTAAGAACCTTACGGATTACGGCGCGTTCCTTGACCTTGGTGGCATCGACGGTTTACTACACATCACAGATATGGCCTGGAAGCGTGTTAAGCATCCTTCTGAAGTGGTTGAAGTGGGTAGCGAAATCGAAGTTGTGGTTCTTAAGTTTGATAAAGAGCGTAACCGTGTTTCTCTTGGCCTTAAGCAGCTGGGTGAAGATCCCTGGGCAGCAATTGCTAAGCGTTACCCTGAAGGTTCACGCCTGCAAGGTAAGATCAGCAACATTACTGATTACGGTTGCTTCGTTGAAATTGAAGATGGTGTTGAAGGTCTGGTACACGTATCTGAAATGGACTGGACTAACAAGAACGTTAACCCGGCTAAAGTTGTGACTTTAGGTGAAGAAACTGAAGTAATGATTCTGGATATCGACGAAGAACGTCGTCGTATTTCTCTGGGCATGAAGCAGTGTATTGCTAACCCATGGGATGAGTTCGGTGCAACACGTAACAAGGGTGATAAGGTTTCCGGCAAGATCAAATCTATCACTGATTTCGGTATCTTCGTTGGTCTTGACGGCGGCATTGACGGTCTGGTTCACTTATCTGACCTTTCCTGGGATTCTACGGGTGAAGATCTGGTGCAAAACTACGCGAAAGGCGATGAGCTGGAAGCGGTTGTACTGTCTATCGACCCAGAGCGCGAGCGTATCTCTTTAGGCGTTAAGCAAATGGAACAGGACCCGTTCTCTAACTTCGTTGCGGCTAACAGCAAAGGTGCTTTAGTTAAAGGCACTATCAAAGAAGTTGATGCGAAAGCCGCTATCGTTGATTTAGGTGAAGGCATTGAAGGTACATTACGTGCATCAGAGCTATCTCGTGATCGCGTTGAAGATGCTCGCACTGTGCTCAAAGCCGGTGAAGAGATTGAAGCGAAGTTCCTGGGTGTTGACCGTAAGACACGCACTATCACTTTATCAATTAAAGCGATGGATGCGGACGAAGAAGCAGCAGCAATCAAAGAATACTCTTCTGAAACTGAGTCTACTTCAACAACCCTTGGCGACTTGCTAAAAGAGCAAATGGATGCTAAAAATAGTTAATATCAGTTAAAATTGAAAATTATCTAAGAAAAAGCTTGATAAATCAGGTGGATGGAGCTACTTTTAGGTAATCTTTCGAGATATTAACAATAAATTACAGATGGGCCATGGATGGCCCTTATCTGTTTAAACGGGGAACACTGTATGTCGGGCGAAGTCGTTACAAGATCAATGATGAAATCTGAGCTAATTGAGCTGATGGCGCGTAAGCAAAATCATCTGGCTTATAAAGACGTAGAGTTAGCCGTAAAAAGTTTGTTAGAGCAAATGTCAGAAGCGCTGGCGACAGGAGACCGCATAGAGATTCGTGGCTTCGGTAGTTTTAGTTTGCACTTCAGACCCCCAAGAGCAGGGCGTAACCCAAAAACGGGTGATGCGGTTGCCTTACCCGGAAAATATGTACCTCACTTCAAACCCGGAAAAGAATTGCGTGAGCGGGTTAATGAAACCCTTAAAAACAGTTAAGTGACAAAACACATTAGAGCGTTAGCTTTGCTAATATCCCTAATTTCAAACTCATAGTTACAACCAAAGCCATTTTAAAAAATGATACGATTTATCAGTCTGCTTGTATCTATACCTTTAATTATTCTTATTGCTGCATTTACATTTAAAAATGCCCAGCTGGTTTCACTCGATTTATTTGTCTTTCAAATTAGTTTACCCATGGCGGTTATTTTGCTAATTGTATTATTAGCAGGTTTCATGCTGGGTTATTTATTTAATATACTGGCACTGATTAATCAGAAAAAAAGATACCTGAAACTTAAGCATAAAAAAGAAACTTTGAAAGGTTTGTCTGAGATTTTGGACAAACCAGATAAATAAACCTGAATAAATTACTAAATGACTGAATATTTTGACTTAAGCGTATTTACACAATGGAGCATATACCTATTACCGGTATTAGGTTTTTTGTCAGGTTTGTTTCTGGCTCGTCGTCGATGTAAACGGCAGAAAAAACAATTACGTTTTTCTAATGATTATTTTCAGGGCTTAAATTATTTATTAAATGATGAGCAGGATAAAGCGCTCGATATATTTATTGAATTAGTCGAAACCGACTGGGAAACCATTGATACCAGTTTAGCTTTAGGGGCTTTGTTTCGCCGCAATGGTGAAATTGATAAAGCGATTAAGCTTCACCAGAATCTTCTCGCTAGACCTTCTTTGCCTTATGAATATAAGGGTAGTGTTTTGTTCGCACTGGCTAAAGATTATTTACAGGCAGGTTGGCTGGATAGAGCAGAGGCTTTATTTATAGAGGTATTGCAGAGTGAGGAGTTTACTCAGGAAGCCCAGCACTGCTTGATGAGCATATATGAGAAAGAGCAGGAGTGGGAAAATGCCATTAATATTGCCAGACGTTTCCAGAATAAAAGTGATTTAAATCTAGCCGCTACAACCGCACATTATTACTGCGAATTAAGCCAGCAAGTGCTTGCTCAAAATGATTTGAAAGAAGCTGAGGCATTAGCAACGCAAGCCTTAACAACCGATAAAAACTGTGTGCGAGCTTCTATATTGCTTGCCGAACTTGCAATTAACAGAGGTCGTTTTCAAAAGGCGATTCGTTTTTTGCGCCAGGTAGAAGTTCAGGATATTTCGTTAATGCCGGTGGTGGTTGAAAAGCTTATTTTATGTTATCGAAATATTTCAAACCTGCCGAAGGCGCTGAGTTTTTTACGTGGCCTGGATAAGAAATATGATGAAATTAATTTAGTGCCGGTACTTACCAGTTTAATTGAAGAAATCTATGGCAAAGAAGATGCGCTTCAGTATCTATCTGAAGCTATGCATAAAAATCCGTCGTTAAGTTCTTTGAATATTCTGCTGCAGTTACAAAGCCCGGACATTGACCGGCGGGAAAATTTACTGCCTTCAGTTGTGGATGCGATTACCGAAAAAAACCACGACTTTCAATGCAAGCACTGTGGCTACTCTGCCAATACCCATGTTTGGTTATGTCCATCGTGTCACAGCTGGAGTACTCTGGCTCCCATCTTAGATTAAGGAACACTGGCGAAAATGTCTGACCCTAAAGTAATTGTTGCGCTCGATTATCCAACGGAAGCTTCAGCTTTTGAGTTAATTGATCAGCTTGATCCTCAGCAGTGCCGTTTAAAAGTTGGCAAGGAAATGTTCACCCATTTAGGGCCTGCCTTTGTTGAAAAGATTCAAAAACAGGACTTTGAGGTATTTCTCGATTTAAAATATCACGATATTCCAAATACCGTCGCTAAAGCCTGTGAAGCCGCAGCCAGCTTAGGTGTGTGGATGCTGAATGTGCATGCCAGTGGAGGGCGCAGAATGATGGAGGCCGCTGCTAACTCGCTTGCTAACGTCTCAAATAAGCCTTACCTGATTGCGGTAACGGTATTAACCAGCATGACACATCAGGACTTGCTAGAAATTGGCATCAATGAGTCTGCGCAGCAGCAGGCAGTTAAACTAGCAACATTAGCTCGTTCATCAGGCATTGATGGCGTGGTTTGTTCAGCGCAGGAAGCTAAAGAAATGCGAAAGAACCTGACTGACGACTTCTTACTGGTGTCTCCGGGTATTCGTCCTAAGGGCAGTAATGCGGATGATCAGAGACGGATCATGACGCCTGCTGAGGCAATGCAGGCTGGTTCGAATTACCTGGTTATCGGGCGACCTATTACAAAATCTGATAACCCATTAGAGACTTTGCTGACGATTAATTCAGAAATTTCCTAGTTGCCATTTATGCTGTCTTCATATTAGGGTGTCTGTTCCAATCCAGAATGGATTTAAACAAGGAGATGACGTAATGAAGATTATGAAGGTAATTGTTTTAAGCGTGATGATGTTGTATGTGGCTTCGGTGGGACAGGTTTGGGCCGGGCAGGTTAATATTAATAGTGCTGATGCACCCACTTTAGCGGCCGAATTAAAGGGAATTGGTGAAGTAAAAGCCCAGGCTATTATTGATTATCGTAAACAAAATGGACCTTTTACTACGATTAATGATTTGCAAAATGTGAAAGGTATCAGTGCTAAAACGATTGAAAAAAATAAAGAAAATTTAAGTTTGTAATTTTAACAGTAATAAAATGATATAAAGACCCCGACGCGAAAGTGCTCGGGGTTTTTGCATTTTTTACAAGGGTATTTCATGGATATTAATTTCTGGGAACAACGTTGGTCATTAAATCAGACAGCATTTCATTTGCCATCAGTTAATCCGCATTTAAAAAAACACTTATCAGCATTTAATCTTGAGATCAGTGATAAAGTTTTTATTCCATTATGCGGTAAATCCAATGACATTGCCTGGCTAGCATCTGAAGAGTATCGTGTGTTAGGCGTTGAATGTAGTGATATAGCCATTAAGTCATTTTTTTCAGAAAATAAGCTATTACCCGATACCGCTCAGGATGAAAACTTTTCAGTTTATAACAGCCGGAATATTTGTCTTTTAGGCGGTGATTACTTTGCACTTACTCAGAGTCAGTTAGCGGATACTGTGCTGGTTTATGACAGAGCATCACTAATCGCACTTCCCGAATCATTGAGAAAACCTTATGTTAATCATTTGATTAAGTTATTACCTGAATCAGCGGAAATTTTTTTAATTACACTGGAATATAATCAGGCGGATATGTCTGGTCCGCCATTTTCAGTAGATCATAATCAGGTTCAACAACTTTATGCGCCTCACTTTAAAGTAGAAATTTTAGATGAAATAGATGTTTTAGAGCAGCATCAAAAATTTAAAGAAAGAGGCTTGAACTATTTAATAGAACGCATATATCGTATTACAAAATGAATCGCATGCAGACTTGAAGTATTGTTATTTTTAGACTAAAACTTAGATGATATTTACAATCAGGTGGGCATAATGATTAGCGTAAGAATGCAGCGGATATCCCGAATGTTAAAAGCCGATGTTAACATCGGCTTTTTTATGAAGGGGATACATTAAAGACCTTATGAAACCAGGTTTCATAAGGTCTTTAATTATGTGATAATTTTACTAAACAATTAAGGTGAGCATTGCATATGAAAATTACAATTATTAGTGGTAGTCACAGAGAAAATTCACAGAGCACTAAAGTCGCTAAACATTATCAAAATGTTATGTTGGATGGAATTTGCGATGAGGCGCCTATTATCGATTTAGCGAAAAATCCATTGCCACTCTGGGATGAGGGAATTTGGGATGGTGATGAAAAATGGAATGATTTACTGGCACCGTATCGTAAGCAGTTAGCGGATAGTGACGGGTTTGTGGTTATTACACCTGAGTGGCATGGGCAGGTTCCAGCTGGATTAAAAAACTTTTTTTTAATTTTCGGTCGTAATGAGCTGGGAAATAAACCTGCTAAGATCGTAGCGATATCTTCTGCTGATGGTGGTGCATATCCAGTTGCTGAGTTACGTATGAGCAGTTATAAAAATAGTCGCCTATGTTACATTCCAGAGCAAATTATCATTAGAAATGTTGAGACGGTTTTAAATGAAAATGCGGCAGATAATAATGCATCGGCTGATGAATATTTTAGAGAAAGGATTGTCTGGTCACTTAATATTCTTAAGCAGTATACGATTGCATTAAAGCAGGTTCGAGCGACTGGCGTAACTGACACGGATAAATTTGGAAATGGAATGTAGTTAATGTTGCAGTATCAAATAATCCCGGTTACCAGTTTTCAGCAAAACTGCAGTTTACTTTGGTGTGATAAAACGCAGCAAGCTGTATTGGTTGACCCCGGTGGTGATGTTGAATTGCTGCTCAGTGCGATTAAAGAAAAAAATGTATCCCTTAAAGCTGTTTGGCTTACTCATGGTCACCTTGATCATATTGGGGCAAGCGCTGAAATAATAAAAATATTTAATATACCTGTCATAGGACCGCATATTGATGATCAATTTTTAATCGAGGCAATACCACAACAGATACAGATGTTCGGTTTTTCACCGGTTGATTTATTTATGCCGGATGAATGGTTAGTAGAAGGGGACAAACTTGAACTGGGTGAAGAGGTATTTTCAGTTATTTTTTCACCCGGGCATACGCCGGGGCATATCATTCTACAACATGAAAATCAAAAGTTACTCTGGGTGGGGGATGTGCTCTTTAAACAGTCAATCGGGCGAACAGATTTTCCAGGTGGAAATCAGCAGCAGTTATTGAGCTCAATCAAACAAAAGCTATTGATATTAGATGATGATTATCGTTTTATTCCCGGGCATGGTCCAGAGTCTACCATCGGTGAAGAGCGACAGAGTAACCCGTTTTTAATTTAATCAAATCTAATAAGCTGCAGCGTATTTAATAGTTAATGTTATAGGTCTATTAAAAAAACTGAATACGTTGCATATTTTTCACATGATATATTCAAGACTGTTAATATTTACTGGAATATCTAATGCCGACAGGTCCTCGTCAAATTATAACCCCGTTCAGACCAATTCCTCTTGACGTGCCTGAGGGCATGGCAGCAAATGAGTTTTTCAATAGCACTGAAAATTTAAATGATTTAACAAATAATAATGGCTTGTTAGAAAATCCTGAAGGCTTGCTTTTGTATAGAAAAGCACTTGGACATTCTAATATATTTGATACATCTATAATATATAACACATCAAAGTCAGTGCTAAATCCACTTGGAAGACCGGTGCGAAGGACACAAATTCCTGATCATGTTAAACATGACTGGAATAGAATGAATTTGATATTGATTGAATACATGCTTGAAAAGTTTACAGATCCAGATAAGCACTTAGTTCTGGCAGGGGAAGCAAGTCTTGATGCAACATGGCCACTCACATCTCCTGGTGTACCAAGTATTCGAATGTTGCATAATCATTTTATCGTATTTGATAAAGATCAATTAAAACGCTCTGAGCTAGCGGATCCTGCTAATCCCAATTTAACCGATGGTGGGCAGCACAGTTTGTTTCAGTCTTATATGAGAGATGTTTATCGTCATTTTCTTTCTGTTCTCGATCTTAAAATATTAACACCCGTCAGTAGTGATGAATCTATGTTTAAGCTAACTGGCTATCCACAAGGTCTGCCGAGTTGGAAGGTTCAGGGCGGAGTGGAGGCATTAAAAGATCTTCGTTTCTGGAAGGAGTATGATGAAATATTAAAAGGCTTTATTGATTTTTATCGAGCATTTTTTTCACAAGTTTCTTCTCGCAATTCCCCTGTCTCTAAAGACTCCTATTTTCCACAACATGTGGAATCGATTTTATTATTTAACAATGATTTTTTAGGTGCTGCAAAAAAAGTTAGAGAACAATGTATTAAAGAACCAAAATATTCAAACTCTATTCGATGGCAACCTGCTTTTAAGCAGCTAATTTATAGAAATGATCAAGGGGATTTAATCGTAACAATAAGTCAAAATTCAATAGGGAATGCAATAACTGAGTTGCTTGGTGTAGTTGTAAAGCGCGAACCCAATGCGCAAGCATATGAAGAATCTGAGCCTGCTTTAATTGAAAAGTTACTTGAAGTTAGAGGTCGATTGAAAGATGCAGATTTAGGTGAGGGAATAGCGACTAAGTACTGGACTTCGTAGTATGTGTAATGGAAATGCTTTATTTTCTGAATAGATTCAAGGTAATATTATTTACTGCTATTTGAAATGTGTGAGATAACTTGGCTAAGCGCATGATCAAATACTGAGTGGTCTTCCAGTAGGTGAGATTGGTTGCATAAAAGCTCTGTACTGAAAATATTCGCATCTTTCTCAATAACCATAGCGCCCTTACGATCTACAAAAATAAGTTTTGCTGTTTCATGCGTAATAATTGATAGCTTTAAGCGTCGTGGAGTTGTGTTTTCACCTGTGTAAATTTTAAACCAAACGCCAGGTCTAACAAATTCAGGAAGCTCAGCAATAACTTCCTTAGATGATTTTTCCTGTTCTTCAACTGGGCTAGGTTTGTCCTGGCTCTTGTCAGCATAAATAGAGTCTTTTAAAGCAATGCTTTCCTCTACCAATATTTTTTCTTCAAAGTATGAAGAGTTATTAATTGTAAAATTATAATGCTTCTTTAGATTTGATGTAGCTATATATGTTTTTTCTTTATCCTGTTTTGTTGTAGCAAGTTTTGACCGTATAGTACTTACTATTTCCTGATAATTGTTTTTTAAAGAAATCCACTCATCACGATTTTTAACGGGTCTTAATGATTTCGTTATGATTTTTAGAATATCAATGGATTCTTGCCATTCATAACTGGTCTTACCAAACTTTAAATAGCATCCAAACATATAAGTAGACCAATTATTCAATAATAAAGGCTGAACAGGTTTGGCAAGCTTTATGTTCATTGTGTGGTATTGCAACTCAGATAATACTAGTTGACGTGCATGTTCTTTAACGATTTGCACGCGTGTTACATCTTCATTCTGTTTTAATTTTTTATTCTCGATTGTTTTTAAGCGTTGCAAAGAAGAAAGTGCAGTTCTAAAGCTAACCGAGTTTTTATCAAAGCTGCGTAATAGTTGGTCGAGTATTAAGCTGATAGTCTGATAAACTGTATTATCTTCTTCTTCAATACCTATACCTAAATGAGCAATTGTATCTAATAATGTACGAGCAGGGTGTTTGTTATCATAGAAAAAATTATTATCCATTAAGGATGTTTTAATGACAGGTATTTGCAGTCTTAGTAAAAGGCTTTTTATAACATTGGATATATTGTGATCACGTAAAAAAGCACCAAAAATCATCTCTACAAAATCTATTGTCCGACCATCAATCTGATTCATAGATTTAGGAATGGTCACATTGTTCATCTTGGCCATGCTATTTAGTACCGATTTTTTGAATTTTTCGGTATTAATATTGACCTGTTGATTCGGGATGTATGTGGTTTTGTAGGTTAGCTGAATATTAGAAAGTGCTTTGATTACATCTTCGCGATTGAAGAAGTTTTTACCTGATGCAGAGTTGCGTAAAGCTACATTATCATCACCATTAGAGTTTCTAACATAATCGTTGATTATCTTAGAAATATATTCTCTATCATCAAGTTTAGATGCTGTTATCTTGACTGTGTTTTCAAAGGAACTCATGTGCATATCCTGCTAGCTTTCTGTATAAATACATAAAGTGCACAAAACAACATTGCATATGAGGATTTCTAATCCAGCATTACCCTTAAATAACTATATTTAGGCAATATATAAAGGCGTTGAATTTGTTAGTGCACGTTATTATGTACAAGATTAATTACCTTGCCAGTGCTTTTAACATTTGATGGGTTACATTTTGAAAAGCCGTATAACCATGGCTGTATATTAATGCCATGAATACGTTGATATTGTGAACAGGTTCACGAACTTTGGTCTGCTACTAAAATAACTATAGTGAAATTAAGTCATATAGCAACCTAAAACTTATTAAATGTTGAGAAATGAGCGCTCAATAGTTAAGTTAGAGCATTAGAAAAGTCCTGTATCTTATTGTTTTATAGTGATTATCTGAAATATTTTTTATTTTTATAGAATTCAGTGTTTTGTGATTTCCAATAACCAGGAATTCCAAGTATTGGGAGTGGGTGAAATTTAGCGGGATTGAATCTTATTTGATTGGCCCATAGTTCTGCTAAATATGAATCTAAGCTCTCCATATTATCCTGTTTGATTTCTTTTAAAATATCGTCATCTTCTAATAGTATGCAATGGCAGGTCATACCAATATATGGATTTAAGGCTTTTTCAAATATAGCGTGTCCAAATATTATGCATTCCATGCTGGTTCCAAATTGCTCTCGGTGATTTATGAATAGCTCTTCCCATTCATGATTTCGAATAAGCTCTAATAAATTGTTGTCATTACTTACGACAATGGCACCACATTCGTCAAACTGGGTAATCCTATTTTCAAGAGTCGATCTATTAGTGCCTTTATTCCGTAAAATTGCTTCATCATAATGGAGAGTATTTAACGTTTTTTTTGTTTTTCTAAATTTCAACCAAATGAGTGCATTAAAAAAGTCATGCCAATTACTTGTTCGAGTTTGTAATTCTTTCTTTAAATATACGCGTGGTTCATACTGTGATTCGAAATTATCAATATTAAATGATTGATGTACCGGTTTAACTTCCATTTCTAACTGCTTAAATATTTTTTCATATTCTGAGATTGAAGGCCAGTCTCTATAGTTTTTGAAAATATCAGTGTGTGATTTCAGCTGATTAATTATTTTAGAATCAGTAAATATGGATGTATTCCACTCGTCTTTATTGTTCATGATCTTAGGTGACTTTCAATGTGACCCAATGTTATTGCAGCATTGGTATAGTCTAAAACGATTTGATGATATTGCTCTTTATGTAATAAGAATATCGATGGAAAACTATTAGCACCAATACTTTGGCTTAGTGCTATTTGTTGATGCAGTTGCTCATTTGTATTTTCAGAATGTATATCATTTTCGAATTCTGATTTGTTAAGGTTTATTTTTTCAGCTATATCATATAATACGTCATAGTTGGATGGATTTTGAGCATTTAAATAATATGCATATTGAATGGCATTAATCATTAAACTTTGATGTTTTATGTGTTGTTTACCTGCAGCGATAACCGCTCTACATGCAGGGTAGGTAGATCTTTTTGGAGAGCATTTTGTCCAGAAATCATAATTAAAAGTTGTGCCAGGAATAGTTTCTTCAATGTTACGCCAGTTTGATTTTATCTTTGTTTGCATATTTAATGGCATTAGAATTTCGGTGTCTGCGGCTAGTCCGCCCAGTAAAAATTTAACCTCTATCTTATTGTTGAGCTGTTTTAATATTGTATTTAAAACAGGCTTATAACCATAGCACCAGCTACACATTGGGTCGTGGACATAAAATAATGTGCAATCGTTATTCATATAAATTGAGCGTCAGAATTAATTTCTAAATTAGTGTTTGTTACAGGGTGGATAAAACTGATTTTTTGTGCGTGTAGTAATAATCGCTTACTGGCATTTCTCGACTGTGCAGTGCCATATAAATCATCACCTAAGATCGCATGACCTAATGATGACATATGCACACGCAACTGATGGCTTCTACCTGTTAAGGGTGATAGATGCACAAGACTGTTATTGTTTTCATCGACTTTAATTAATTTAAATCGAGTTTGTGATGGCTTGCCCTGCTTATAGTCTATTTTTTGTTTAGGTCTATTGTTCCAGTCAGTCATGAGTGGTTGATTAATAACGCCAGAGATTTCACGCAGTTTTCCGTGAACTTTCGCAATATATTGTTTAGTTATTTTTCGGTGTTCAAAGAGTAATCCTATTTGCTTTTGAACTTCTTTGTTAAGCGCGAACAAAAGAATTCCGGATGTTGCCATGTCGAGTCGGTGAATGACTAATGCTTGAGGATACTCTAATAAAAGTCTGGAAATCATGCAGTCCTGTTTGTCTATTCCTCTGCCAGGGACTGAGAGAAGGCCGCTGGGTTTATTTAAGGCAATTATAAAATCATCTTTGAAGAGTATTTCAAGGCCCCTGTGTGTAGGCGGGTTGTATTCAACAGGTCGTAGCATTAGTTATTTGTTGATATTATTCATTAAAGGTTTAAAAAGGTGCTCTAAGCCATTGGCCTTAATTTCATAAGTAATGCCTAGCATGCGTCCTAGTTCGCCTGCAGGAAAACCTTTGTTATGAAACCACACAACATAAGGTTCAGGTAAGTCAATTAAAAATTGCCCTGCATGTTTCCCAAATGGCATTCGATAGGCAGCAAGTTTTAATATGTCTTCATGGGCAAGATCGGTATTAATTTTTTGTTGTTCTTTATAAGACATGTTTTTAATTTAAATGACTAGAAGTGCTATTATATCATTGTATACACTTTTCCTTCTCTGATTTTAAGCAAATTTAAGTGAAAAAAATGCAAATAACAGATATATATCGCTACTGGCATAAACTTGAAAGAACCGCTGTTGGGCGTTGGTTTTTTAATTTCCTAATTAGATTCATAAATCCCTATACCGGGTCATTAAAAGCCCGCGTTGTAGATTTACATAAAGGTTATGCTCGAATAACTCTGTCAGATCGACGAGCTATACGAAATCACCTCAACTCTATTCATGCTATTGCGCTGACTAACCTGGGTGAGTTCACTAGTGGGCTTGCACTAATTTCGCTATTTTCAAATAATATGCGTGGCATACCGATACAAATTAAAATTAACTTCATCAAGAAAGCGCGTGGTGAATTAACCGCGGAATGTAAAACTGAATTGCCCATGTTTAATGATGCAGTTGAGCATACAGTTGTGGCCATTATTAAGGATGCTGATGGTGATGAAGTCGCTAATGTAATTGTGGTTTGGAAGTTAGCTTATAAGACTAATTCACTATGAACGATAAAAATACATTTCTTAAGCAGGTGGGTATAGAGCATCCTATTATATGTGGCCCAATGTACCCCTGCAGTAATCCAGAACTTGTTGCTGCAGTTTCTGATGCAGGGGGTATTGGTGTAATACAGCCTATCTCTTTAACTTATGTACACGGCTATGATTTTGTCGATGGAATTAAATATATAAAATCACTTACGGATAAGCCATTGGGAATGAATTTGCTTATTGAAAAAGGCTCTAAAAAATATCATAAAAAAATGCAACATTGGCTGGATCTTGCTCTTGAAATGGATATTAAATTTTTTATTACATCTCTCGGAAAACCTGACTGGGTTGTTGATGTTGTTCATAAAGCCGGTGGATATGTTTATCATGATGTGACGGAAGCTAAGTGGGCACATAAAGCAGTTGATGTTGGTGTCGATGGCCTGATTGCCGTTAATAATCGTGCAGGAGGGCATGCAGGAGAAAAAGATTATGATCAGCTTTTAGCACAATTATTATCATTTGATCTTCCTGTGGTCTGCGCTGGAGGAATAGGCGATGCGAGTTCATATCAGCAAGCACTTAAGCAAGGTTATCAGGCTGTACAAATGGGGACGCGCTTTATTGCATCTAAAGAATGCAGTGCTCATGAGTCATATAAACAGGCCATTATTAATGCGGGTGAAAAGGATATCGTTTTATCTGAAAGAATTACAGGAGTGCCCGTTTCAGTAATTAATACACCTTATATTCAGAAAAAAGGCCTAAAGCCAAACTTGATTGAACGTTGGATGCTTAACCATAAAAAATTCAAATATACGATGCGAACTTTAATGGCATTAAAGTCACTGGTTTCATTAAAAAAATCTTTGTTAGATGAGTCGGGTAGTGTTGATTACTGGCAAGCAGGGAAGAGCGTTCAAAATATAAATAGCATTATGTCAGTTGAAGATATAATTAGTGAATTTACAGTTAATGACTAAGGTAATGCTTGCTTTAAATATGCTTCGGGAGAGACAAGCTTAGTATTACAAATAGTGGTATCAGTGCTTCTGCATTGTTTAAGCGATAGCTGTTCAGTTCTATTTATCGGTGTGATAATTTCATATTGCGGGAATTCATTCTTATTTATAATACCTGTCATATGCTGCCGGTCTGAGTAAAAGTATTTAAAATATTTGTTTGCAGATATGGCTTTTAGAAGAGGTTGATATGTCGGGTGTAATGTTATCTTTTCAGGAAAGCTTAAAGCAAAGTACTCACTCAGGCGTATTGGAAAATCACAGCGGCTATCAAAATCAAATACTACAATTTCATCTTCAAAATAAGCGGTTAAAATTACATGATAATCCCAAATAACGGGTTGACTGGATTTGGATTTTTGTTGACCAAATAAAGCAATTGTTTCATTACTATTAAGAATAAATATAACGTCTATAGGTTTTGCCAGAGGGTTAATATACAATGACTCAATTAATTTCCATATGTTTTCTTCGCAAAACAATGGAGTATACTGAAAGTCGCTACGCAATATATGTGGCATAAAGGTTTAAGATGTACTTTACTGAACTGTTGATCATTATGTGTTTAACGCTGGTTATCTGGTTTTGGCTAGATTCAATGAAAATTAATGAAACTGCACGTATTGTTGGTGCCAAACTTTGCCGTAAGAATAATGTACAATTTTTAGATGATACTGTCCACTTAACATCTATGAGGTTTTCTAAGAATAAATACGGACAGATAAAATTGCATCGGCGCTATAAGTTTGAATTTACAAATAGTGAGTTTCACCGCTACAGCGGCGAGCTGGTGCTGGCAGGCCACTCTCTACAAAGTACGCACATGGATGCTTACAGGCTAAATGAAATTGACAGTAATATCTCTTAATAATTATGTATTCTTTCAGTAACATGTGATTTAATATTTTAACTAATAATCAAGAATAAGTGTCAATAATGCTCAGTTTATATAATTTTTTACATATTATTTCAGCCGTTATATGGGTAGGTGGAATGTTTTTTGCCTATAACTTTCTACGCCCTGCTGCGGGAGATTTACTTGAGCCGCCAGCCAGGTTGACACTTTGGGTTGGCGTATTTCAGCGTTTTTTTCCCTATGTATGGGCTTCAGTTATTCTTTTACCGTTGACTGGCTATTTAATGATTTTTAACCGATGGGATACCCTGGGCAATGCACCATTGTATGTGCATTTAATGAATGGCTTAGGGGTAGCGATGATTCTAATTTATATGCATGTTTTCTTTTCTCCGTACAAGCGCCTCAAAAATGCAGTGGCTGAAAAAATATGGCCTGATGGTGGTAAAGCGTTAATGCAAATTAGATTACTGGTTGGGGTTAATACGGTTTTAGGCTTGATCGTAATTATGATAGCCAGTGCAGGCCGGTTTTATATTTATTAATCATCAGGATGTTGAAATTGTTTTTTCATTTAATAGCGATTTCATGCTTTCATCAGCCCAGTTTACTGCTTCCAGGTAAGACTGAATAAATTCTTCAGCATTTATACTGGAGCTTAGTAATTCATCCCAGTTACTTTTTTCATATTGTAAAACGTAGTGATAAATTTCTCCTTGTACGCCACTATAATCTAGCAATGCAAGTTTGACTTCACTGCTTAGAATAACAGTATCTAATAAATCAATTAATGGCATATCCATTATTGCATCGAGTACTGAAAATAAACCAATGATAAACATTTGATGTTTGACTTCAGGGTGATGAAGTTCAGCTAGTTTCTCGCACATTTTTCCGCGAATCATACCGGTAACAATTAGCTCAGTAGGTTTTGAAGCAACAATTTTTGACATCATAATTAACGATATCCAGTTTTTTAAATTGTCGATGCCTAATAATATTATTGCGTCCTTGATAGAATCAATTTCACGTCTTAAGCCAAAAGCAGCGCTGTTGATGTAGCGTAGTAGTTTGTATGAGAGGGTAATATCCTGAACTAATATAAGCTCTAGTTCGTCAGAGCTAATCTCAGGATTCTGAATTTTTTGCAGTAAATTTAAAATGACCAGCTTATTGCTGGGTAAAGATTTTTGTTGCAGTATTTCGGGGTAACAAAAAAAGTAGCCCTGAAAGTAATTAAAACCGAGATCATAGCAAAACTGATAAAGCTCATAGGTTTCAACTTTTTCTGCAATGAATTTTACTGAATATTTACTTAACAGGTTAAACTGGTGTTTGACTTCATCTTTAGTTAATGCATGAATATCTATTTTAATAAAATCTGCGAGTTCTATAAGCGGTATTAATTTATCCTGAAAAACAAAATCGTCCAGAGCAATAAGATAGCCTTCATCTTTGAGGCGTTTAATGCCATTAATTACCTCATCATCGGGTTTAATATCTTCGAGTATTTCTAACACAGCCTGTTCATTAAACATGGGGGTCATGTCTTTATTGACAATAAATTCACGCGGCAGGTTAATAAATGCATAAGCACTTCCTGCGATGTTATCGATACCGATATGCATAAATGAGTTAAGTATCGTTATGCAGGATGCTTCGTCGCCATCGCTGATATTGGCTCGATTAACACGGCTATTCCGATACAGTAATTCATAGCCGATAACGCTTTTATCGCGGTTGTAAATGGGCTGTCGAGCAATAAATAGGTGATCCATAGCTATCCTGTTATTGATATATATCTATAAATATAGTTCACTATAGCTCCGGAATACAACCCTAAATGCATAATGCAGTCATATTCACTAGATCAATCACAAAGAAATAAGGTTATTGCCAAAACTCAGTTTTATATTGAATTGGCAAATAAGCAACTACAGCTTCAAATAGATAGTATTGAAATTATGTTTGATCTGAAAGGTTGTTCATCAGGTATGTTTGTAGTAAAGCAGGATAGGCAATATATTAGATACAATGAAATTATTTTTTCACATTATTTTGATGACAATTTAAATAATACTGTTGCCCATGAAGTTGCACATTATGTTGTGTTTTGTTTGCATGGCATACGTAAGGTAAAACCTCACGGAATTGAGTGGAAGCAGGTGATGGCTTTATTTGAAGTGAAGCCAGAAGTCACGAGCAGTTATGATACTAGCATATTACCATTGCATCGCCAGAAACAGCATCGTTATTCATGTGCCTGTATGACGCATCAACTGTCGACTACTCGGCATAATAAAGTGCAAGGCAAAAAGGCGGTTTACAAATGCCGTAAATGTCGTCAGTCGTTGCGGTGGAATAACGCTAACAATTAATGAATTAAGTTGTGATCATTAAGCGTATAGAATCGAGCCGACTTACTGGGTGACTTAGTGCAAGTTTAAATGCTTTTAGCTGGTTTCTGAAAAAATCAATTTCTTCATCTCTGACCTGTGGGTTAACTGATTTAAGTGCAGTTAATCTGTCGATTTCATTTTCAAGTATCAATAAGCTTGTAGCGTAATGGCTCTGTAAATATTCACTTGAATGCTCTTCAATATCATTGTCGATGGCAGTGAGTGTGCTTTTAATGCTGTCTTCTTTTAGTTGCACAATTTGTTTGGCAATGGCTTTATCAACAGATTTAAATTTGTTTTGTCTAAACTGTAAACTAATATCTTTTCCAGTTTCGGTAAAAGTGCTTAAAATTGGCAGTGCCTGTAATTGCTCGCTGGTAATTTCATGCTGGTGTTTAGCGGGTATTTCAATATTCAAAATATGCAAGGTTTGAATTAATAATTGTCCGGCGGGAAAATCTTCTGTTTTAATGCTGCAAACAGAGGTGTTGCCCATTTCATGGCTAAGCAACATATCAATGCCATTTAATACCATCGGGTGGTCCCAACTTAAAAAATGCATGTCATCGTGGCTGAGTGCAACATTTCTATCAAATGTGACGGTCATGCCATCATCGTTTAAACCTGGAAATTGTCCCACCATGTGTTCCGCCGGGGTAATAATGTAGCTGCCGACTTTATGTTCTTCTATGTTCACCCCGTAACAATCAAATAAATTATGCATATAAGGTTTGAGTTGTGAATTTTGCTCAAAGCTTTCGATTTTTGTTTGAATTTTTTGTGCAATATCTTTTCTGCAGGAACTGTATTCTAATAATCGGTCACGCCCTTCATGCATGGCTTGATTGAGCTCTTCATATTCTTTCTGGTTTCTTTCGAGAAAATCTGCGTATTCATTATCAGAGTATTGGGCGCTATCTAATGCCTGTAATAATTCCTGCTGATTTTTACTAAATACTTCAGCACCGGCAGGGCAGGTGCTATTAAAGGCGTTCAGTGCATTGTGATACCAGTTAAACAATCGTTGTTGAGCCGAATGCTCGAAATAGGGTGCATGAATATTTATGGTTTGAGTTTGTCCAATTCGATCCAGTCGACCAATGCGTTGTTCGAGTAAATCAGGATTTAAAGGTAAATCAAATAAAACTAAATGGTGGGAAAACTGAAAGTTACGGCCTTCGCTGCCAATTTCAGAGCACATTAAAATTTGTACACCGGTTTCGTTATCGGCAAAATCGGCGGCGCGTTTATCCCGATCGACGATGCTTAAATTTTCGTGAAATACGGATGAGGCTAAACCAAATTGTGTTTTTAATGCGCGAGACAGTTCGGTGGCGGTATCTGCAAAATGCGTAATTAGTAATGTTTTTTCAGATTTATATTGATTCAATAAATCAACTAACCAGTTCACGCGTGGGTCAAACTTAGTCCAGTTGTTATTTAGCGTTTCAGGATGCAGTTGTTCACTCATATTACTTGCGCACTGATATTCATCGGGCAATGTAAGGGGATAAGGTATGGTTTTTCTTTCGGGAAAGCCTTGAATGGCTGCTCGGGTGTTTCTAAATAAAACGCGGCCGGTGCCGTGGCAATCTAACAAGTGATGAATGATATCGGATTTTTGTGTGCTGGATAAGTTACCTGATTTTATCGCCTCAATATCGACATTGCTTTCCAGTGATAATAAATGATTTAATAAACTATCCGATAATATTTCATCGGTAGATATTTTTTCAATTAAATCAGCAATTACCTGATACTGATTTTCCTGCTGCACAAAATTGTCGTAATCGTTAAAGCGGTCAGGGTCTAATAAACGCAAGCGCGCAAAGTGACTTTCCTTACCAAATTGTTCGGGGGTTGCGGTAAGCAATAATAAGCCTTTACTAATGCTTGCCAGTTGCTCAACGAGTTTATATTCTTCGCTAACCTGCTCGCGGCTCCATGCCAGATGATGTGCTTCATCGACAATTAATAAATCCCAGTCGGTATTTAAAACCTGTTCAAATCGTTCAGGGTTATCGGTAAATAAATTCAGGCTGCATAAAATTTGTTGCTCAGCGTTAAACGGATTATCAAAGTCAGTGCTTTCAGAAATAGCGAGGCAACGCTCCTCATCAAAAATACTAAAATACAAATTAAAGCGGCGCAGTAATTCAACCAGCCATTGGTGGATGAGTGCATCGGGCACAATAATTAACACCCGGTTGGCACGGCCACGGTTAATTTGCTGGTGTAAAATTAAACAGGCTTCAATGGTTTTACCCAGGCCCACTTCATCGGCCAATAAAACCCGCGGTGCATAACGGCTGGCTACTTCATTGGCAATATATAATTGGTGCGGAATTAAACTGGTGCGCGCGCCGGTGAGGCCACTAATGCCACTGGTGTAATTTTTGAGCTGGTTCTGCCAGGTCTGGTAGCGCAGCTCAAACCATTTGTTTTTATCTACCTGCCCGCTAATTAAACGCTCCAGTGGCTTATTAAGTTGAATGGCTGTATCGAGATCACGCTCTTCTAATAATTCTAAATCGCCATCTTCGGTTTCCACCTGATAGCAAATCAAACCATCTTCTTCGAACATATCCACCACATTGAGTTTGCGTTTATGGATGTCGATGATTTCATCGCCGGCATTAAATCGAATGCGGGTAAGGGGCGCAGATTCTTTGGCATAGGTGCGGGTTTCGCCGGTGGCATGAAATAAAATGCTGACGGTGCGGTGCTCTACGGACAAAACCGTGCCCAGCCCCATGAGTAATTCTGCGTCGCTGATCCAGCGTTGATCGATAACAAATTCAGGCACAAGTACTTCCAATCCAAAAATCCGTTATTATACGCGACATTACTTAGCAAAATTAGAAAAATCTTATGAAAGCAAACGAATTAAAGCGCGGCTCATTTATCCACTTCGAAGGTCAGAACATTGTTATCAAGAGCGTGTTTTGCCAAACCGCTTCATCGCGTAGTGGTAATACTATTTACAAAATGAAGGGGCAGGTGCTGGTGACCAAAAAGAAATTTGAGCATGGTTTTTTAGGGGATGAAAACGTCGAAGTGATTGATGTTAATCGCCAGCCGGTGCAGCCGCTTTATCGCGAAGGTGAGGCCTGGGTGTTTATGAATAATGAAAATTACGAGCAATACACCCTTGCCGATGAAGACATACAGGATGAGCTGGCGTTCTTAATGGAAGGGCTGGAAGGTGTGCAGGCACTGGTTGTTGAAGATCAGATAATGGGCATCGAGTTACCTGCCAATGTAGTGTTAACCATTACCGAGACGGCACCGGGTATTAAGGGGGCTTCATCATCGGCTCGTACTAAGCCCGCGACCGTTTCCACTGGCCTGGTTGTGCAGGTGCCGGAGTACTTATCGGAAGGTATCGCAATTAAAATTAATACTGAAACCCAGGAATATGTCGGCCGAGCCTAAGTCTAATATGTCGGAGTGGTATGTATATCTGCTGCATTGCGCGGATGACACTTATTACACCGGTATCACAACAGACCCCAAGCGACGCCTGCTGGAGCATAATGAAAATAACAAAAAGGCCGCGAAATACACCCGTGCCCGCCGGCCGGTGAAGATGGTGTATTTTGAGCTGTGTGAGTCGCGTTCGGATGCGGGTGTTAGGGAGTACGAAATTCGTAAGTTGCCTAAAACTAAGAAAATATCACTGGTTGAGGGAATGTCTTTTTAAGTTGTGCTGAATCTTAAATCTGGCTACAGCGCGCACTAAACTCAATTTATAGTGCAATAAAATCAAACACCATCAAAGCCCTGCACAAACTGGTACTATTTGTTCACGCTATTTTCGATGCCAGCTACTGGCTGAGCAGAAACAATAAAAAACACAATGAGGACAATCAGATGAAATTAATTCTTTTAGGCGCACCCGGCGCAGGTAAAGGTACTGTAGCTAAGTTATTAACCAAGATGGACGGTTCGGTACAAATCTCTACTGGCGATATCTTACGTGGCGCAGTTGCGGCCGGTACAGAGCTGGGCAAAAAAGCCGAAGCTGCGATGAAAGCCGGTGATCTGGTATCTGATGATTTAATCATGGGTATTATGAGCGAACGTCTAAAAGAAGACGATTGCAAAGCCGGTTACCTGTTAGACGGTTTCCCACGCACGATCCCTCAGGCTGAAGCATTGAAAGTTATGCTTGCTGATATGGGCGAAAAGCTGGATATGGTTGTTGATATTCAGGTAGGTCGCGATGTGATTTTAGATCGTTTAACCACGCGTCGCACCTGCACAAGTTGTGGTGAAATTTATAACGTTAAATCTAACCCACCAAAAGTTGAAGGCAAGTGTGATAAGTGCGGTGGACCCGTTGTGCAGCGTGATGATGAAACCGAAGAAGCCATTGGTAATCGCTTAGATGTATTCAATGAGCAAACAGCGCCATTAGTTGGCTTCTATGAGAAAGAAGGTAATTTGGTATCGGTTGATGCGACGACGAGTCAGTCTGTTATTGATGCTATCACAGCACGTTTAGCGGCTAACGCGTAACATAAAGCCTCCCCCTTAGAAAAAGGGGGAGTGAGGGGGATTTGAGTTGGTATAAATCTCCCCGCTACTCAGCATACTAACTCTTGTCTGCGGGTAGTAATATAATTATATGCTTTCCCTCTTTTTCTAACGAGGGGAGGCTAAGCTTTAAGCCGAATTTCAGCATATGAAATTCGGCTTTTTTATGCCTGTTATTTACATAAGCTCCTGCAATTGAGCCATATCAACAAATTAGCAATTCTGCTATAATCCGCGCCCTTCAAAGTCAGCAAATAATGAGTTAAGTCTATGTTTAATCTGGGATGTAATAATCGAGTGTGTGTTCAAAATGAGGTGCTCTCCGGCTTAACCGTCGCACTCGCATTAGTACCAGAGGCTATTGCATTTGCTTTTATCGCCGGGGTTGAGCCGCTGGTTGGCTTATATGCTGCCTTTATGGTGGGTTTGCTGGCCGCTATCTTTGGTGGTCGTCCAGGAATGATCTCAGGAGCCACGGGCGCAATGGCGGTGGTGATGGTTGCGCTGGTTGCCGCTAACGGTGTTGAGTACCTGTTTGCAACGGTAGTGCTAACCGGTTTGCTGCAAATCCTCGCAGGTGTATTTAAGCTGGGTAAATTTATTCGCATTGTGCCGCATCCGGTAATGCTGGGTTTTGTAAATGGCTTAGCGATTGTAATTTTTCTGGCACAGATGAAAAGTTTTCAGATAGATGTTGATGGCACGATGCAGTGGATGAGCGGTCAGCCATTAATGATTTTCGGTGGGCTAATTGCGTTGACCATGGTCATCATTCATTACTTACCAAAATTTACAACTGCAGTGCCTTCATCGTTGGCAGCCATTGTGGTGGTGTCGCTTATGGTGATAGGTTTAAATATTGATACTAACACGGTTGGCGATTTAGCCTCGATAAAAGGTGAGCTGCCACAATTTCATATTCCCGCTGTACCGTTTAATTTAGAAACGCTTAAAATTATTTTTCCGTACGCCATTATTCTTGCCGCTATTGGTTTAATCGAGTCATTATTAACATTGACGCTAATCGATGAAATTACTAACACCCGTGGGCGTGGCAACCGTGAATGTGTGGGGCAGGGCATCGCTAACACAGTAACCGGTTTCTTCGGAGGAATGGGTGGCTGTGCCATGATTGGGCAAAGTATGATCAATGTTAATTCTGGCGGACACCAACGATTGTCCGGTGTGGCTGCAGCATTATTTTTATTAGCCTTTATTTTATTTGCATCGAGTTTAATTGAGCAAATTCCCATGGCGGCATTAGTGGGCGTTATGTTTATTGTCGTTATTGGCACCTTTGAATGGTCGAGTGTACGTATCTTTAATAAAATTCCTCGTCATGATGCATTTGTTTTAGTGCTGGTTTCTGGCGTAACGGTGGCCAGTGATTTAGCCGTTGCGGTTGTTGTTGGCGTAATCGTTTCAGCACTGGTTTTTGCATGGGAGCATGCAAAACATATTCACGTTGTTGATTATATCGATGATAAAGGTTCTAAGGTTTACGAACTTAATGGACCATTATTTTTTGGTTCAGTTAAAAACTTTAGAGAATTATTTGAGCCAGAAAATGATCCGGACGACGTGATTATCGAATTTAAAAATTCACGGGTTTCTGATCACTCTGCAATTGAGGCGATTGACTCTTTAGCAGAGCGTTACATTAAAGCGGGTAAAAAATTACATTTAAGGCATTTATCAGAAGAGTGTAAACAATTATTAGATAAAGCGGGTGACCTGGTTGAGGTTAATCGTATGGAAGATCCGAGCTATCATGTTGCAGATGATAAATTGGCATAAACAAAAAAAAGCAGGAGTTAGCTTTAGCTGACGAGGTAACATATGATGCAAAGTGGGCTCTAATAATTACGCTGAGCATAAACGATAGGCTAGCTTTGCATCGCAAAAAACATCGTCAGCTAAAGCTAACTCCTGCAGGTATGCCTTATCGATAACTCACGTTTCTGATATTTCTTAAGTAATGACTATGTGTTTTTAAGTTCAGCAGAGGCTGTAAATTTTTCTGTGTAACTGCCTATCATTAACGCCAGAAATGGCTAGGATAGGCAACTATGAAAACTAAAGACATACAAGCACTGGCCGCGCAAGCAGCCAAAAACATTAAATCAGAAC
>Ga0316205_10000737_pt1 | contig 51671 bp, 49 predicted proteins | sample 3monthpyrite_MG_FD_204941 | JGI IMG/M metagenome (GOLD analysis project Ga0316205, IMG submission 204941) | Microbial mat bacterial communities from mineral coupon in-situ incubated in ocean water Damariscotta River, Maine, United States -... | ecosystem: Environmental > Aquatic > Marine >...
TAAAATTAATACTAAACGTAATTTTGATTATCACTAAGGGATATGAGGTATAGCATAGAAAATAACGCTTCACATAGTTGAGAGCTTGCTGTGGCTACGTTTTAGAGTGTATTGAAACAGAAAGGGTCGTCTCTGGATTCGCTAACGCTTTGTTTTTATTTGAATTAATGCACGAAGTTTAAGGTTTGCCTTAGGGGGAGTGTTTTCTAGGCCAAAAATATTAACTCGACCAACGGTGATATAACCCTACATTAGATAATGTAGAGAATATTCGGTTTTTCTTATATTATAGTGGGCTAGTATCAAATAATTGATCAAGGGCAACTGTGCTCCCTGTTCAATGTATAGAATGACCTGAACCTTATTTGCTTTTAGCAGGTCATATCCATTAGCGTAATATTACGCGAGGAAACAGGTCATGTCAGAAACAGCTTTAGTAGATCAATTTGGGCGTAGCATTGACTATGTGCGCATATCGGTTACAGATCGATGTGATCTTCGCTGTTCCTACTGCATGCCAAAACATTTCAAAGACTTTCATGAGCCAGAAGAGTGGCTAACATTTGATGAACTTGAGAGAGTCGTTGCTGCCTTTGCAAGAATGGGCACGCGTCGTGTTCGTTTAACCGGTGGTGAGCCGCTAGTTCGCAAAAACCTACCTGAGCTTGCGCATCGCTTGGCCGTATTACCTGGCTTAGATGATTTGTCTCTAAGCACCAACTGCACCCGCATGACAAAACATGCGGAAGAATTAAAAGCGGCAGGTATTAGCCGGATTAATGTCAGTCTGGATAGTTTAAATGCGGATACGTTTAAAGAATTAACCGGTGGTAAGTTAGAAAAAGTTATTAATGGTTTAATGGCAGCTAAAGATGCTGGCCTTAGCCCAATTAAAGTCAATATGGTTTTAATGAAAGACATCAATGACCATGAAGTTGAAAGCATGGTTGAGTTTTGCGCTAAACATGGTTTTACCTTGCGATTTATAGAAACTATGCCCGTAGGTGATATGGGGCGTAAAGCGACTGATAGTTATGTAAATCTTCAGGATATAAAAAAGCGTCTTGCAAAAAGTTTTGATTTAGTTCCAGGTGTTATGCCAGGCGGTGGCCCGGCTCGCTATATGAATGTACAGGGTACGGATATTAATATAGGTTTTATTACACCTTTATCCCAACATTTTTGTGAAACCTGTAACCGAGTGCGCCTGTCTGTAGATGGCACAATCTACACTTGTCTTGGTCAGGAAGATAATTTTGAATTGAGACCACTGTTACGATCAGGTATATCAGATGCCGAATTAGAGCAGGCAATACGTACGGCAATTGATTTAAAACCTGAAAAACATGAGTTTAATGAAAATCCTGAAAAGGTATTACGATTTATGTCTTATACAGGCGGTTAATACCCGATATTATTCAACTGTTCTGATGCACCTCCAGTAGAAAAGTGCCAGAACATCGCGCACCATTACCAAAATTTTAAAAAAGAGAATCCCCCCATGAGTAAAGAAACCCGCGATGATGAGTTCTGGGAAATAACCGATGAATTTATTAAGTTAGCCAATGAGCAGTGTGATAAACATAAAAATGGCAAGGTAAGCACATCAATATTATTTTCTGCTGCCCGGTTTAACTCTTTTATGTATTCTTCTACGGCTAAAGATCTTGATGACTTTAGAAAAGATAAAGAGATGGCTGTTGAGTTTTTGACTGATCAATATAAAAAAGTATTGATAGAAAACTTAAATGATTATGAAAAAAACTATAAAGAATATCTGGAAAATAAGTAATTACTTTTTTTCTAATTTTTAAAACGGAATAAAATAATAGATCAACCTGCATCCTGAGTAGTAAATATGTCAAGCCGTTGTCTGTGTTTGTACTCAGTAGACCCGTCCACACAAACTATTCATACATATAACGAACCTTGAAATAGACAATTTAAGATTTAAATGCAATATTAGGTATATCTTTTAGTTTGAACTATAAAGTGATTAAATAAAATCATACTGAAAATGTGGCTGTTCAATATAGGCGTATTAATATGACTAAAACAGTTAAGAGTGCTGATGGAAAAGTACGTTGTAAATGGTGTGAAGCGACTACGCAATATATAAATTACCATGATGCAGAGTGGGGTTACCCGGTTAGTGATGACCAGCGTTTGTTTGAAAAAATATGTCTTGAAGGGTTTCAGTCAGGATTAAGCTGGAGAACTATTCTCGCCAAACGAGACAACTTTCGTATCGCATTTCGAGACTTCGACTTTGAAAAAATAGCGAAATTTACACAACGCGATATTAATCGATTATTAAATGATGAAGGAATTGTTCGTCATAAGGGAAAAATCGAAGCAACTATAAATAATGCGAAATGCGCAAAGCAGCTCGTTAAACAGGAAGGTTCATTAGCTGCATTCTTCTGGCGGTATGAGCCAGATAAAAAGTCACAAACTAAACCTCAAACCGTATCAACAACAGCTGAATCAATAACTCTATCTAAAGACTTAAAAAAACTTGGCTGGAAGTTTGTAGGCCCGACAACTGCTTATGCATTTATGCAGGCAATGGGGCTTGTGAATGATCACGCAGAGGGTTGCATTATTAGAAAAAAAGTTGAACAAGCTCGTAAAAAATTTAAAAAGCCTTAATGCGTGACACCGTTAAATTGTTTTTCTGTAATAATAAACTAGGTTAAATAAATCTTATGAAATCAGTATCTTTAGTTCTTGGAAGTGGCGGTGCTCGCGGTCTTGCTCATATTGGCATCATACAGTGGTTAGAAGAGCATGGTTATCAAATTCAGTCTATTTCAGGGTGTTCAATGGGGGCACTTATTGGTGGCATTTATGCCGCAGGTAAACTTGATGATTTTGAGAGCTGGGTGCGTGCGATTAGCAAAATAGATATTATTACTTTGCTTGATATTTCGTGGAGTAAAAGCGGGCTGGTTAAAGGTGATAAAATTATTAATACCTTGAAAGATCTTGTTGGTGATATAAAGATTGATGATCTACCAATGAGGTACACGGCAGTTGCAGCAGATGTAAATGAAGAGAAAGAAATCTGGATTAATTCGGGTCAGTTATTTGATGCAATCAGAGCATCTATATCACTACCCATGTTTTTTACGCCCTACCTTTATAATAATACGTATTTAATAGATGGTGGCGTGTTAAACCCAGTGCCGATAGCACCAACGTTTGGGGATAAAACGGATATTACCATTGCAGTTAATCTAGGTGGTAAGTTAATTGTTAACGATGTAAAACAAAATGAATCAGTAAACGAAGTAAAGTCACACAATGGAATAAGTGAAAAAGTTAATAGTTATATTAATCAGCTAAAAGAAAAAATGGACCGTCATCAAGAGGTTGATTGGGATGCATATGACATAGCTAATCAGGCATTTGATGCGATGCAGAGTACAATTGCACGACAGAAACTTGCGGCTTATCCACCTGATATAAGTATAGAAATTGCTAGAAATGCCTGTGCGACGCTTGAATTTGATCGAGCAGCCGAAATGATCGAGCTTGGTTATCAAAAAGCGCAGCAAAGTTTAAGTGAACTTAAATAAACAATTGAATATGAATGCATACTTAATGTATTTAAGTGATTATATCAAAAGGATATAGATTGATTAATTGGCCTGCTATCATAAAACACTCCGGTGATGATGAATTAATATATATAAATGATCAAGAACAGTGGGATGCTGAAATTGAATTGCATAGTGTTGAATATATTGTTACTGATTGCCTAATCGATTCGGCAGGTCATGTTTTTGAGCTTACCAATAGAAAAGATGGCATTGTAAAGCCTAAAGATAATGCAGACGTTCTTGAGCTTAAAGTGATCTTAGGTTTAGTAAAAGCACATGCAGCTCAAAGTGGTTCCTGTTGTGTCGCTAAATTATATGCGCCTACAATTGGGGAAGCATTTAAAATAGTAGAATCATTGGATTAAAGATAACAAGGCAGTTATGTTAAGTAATAATAATACTAAGATGTTACCCATGATCATCATTGTCGCGTTTGTGTCAATGATCGGTCCATTCAGTATCGATACTTACTTGCCGTCATTTCAGTCAATTGAAGCCGATTTTTTAGTTAGTCGGGCACTGCTTTCTCAATCGATTGCTTTTTATATGATAGCCACGGCAATTTCCAGTTTGTTCTGGGGGCCGTTGTCTGACCGAATCGGCCGCAAATATATCATCATGGGGTCATTGTTTTTATATTCTTTTGCAGCATTAGGTTGTGCATTTGCTACGGACTATTCCCAGTTCTTACTGTTTAGAGTTCTGCAAGGTTTAGCCGCAAGTGGTGGTCTGGTTGCAGGTCGAGCTATGGTTCGGGATGTTTATGACAGTAATAATTCACAGAGAATAATGGCTTATGTATTGATGCTTTTTGCACTTGCTCCGGCGATAGCGCCCATAATAGGTGGCTGGTTACATGAGCTTTTTGGCTGGCGCAGTATATTCTATTTTTTATGTGCTTATGCAGTAATTATGATGTTGCTTTCAGGTTTTACGATTAAGGAATCTTTGCAGCCATCGGAGAAAAAATCATTCCATCCATTTCATGTAATTGCCGTATATGCAAAAACCTTATTACATATTCGTTTTCTGTCTATAGTGACAGCATTGGGTTTTTGTTTTGGTGGTCTGTTTATCTATATTGGCGGCGCGCCGACTATTATGTTTGATTTTCTATCTTTAGGTAGCAAGCATTTCTGGATACTATTTATACCGATGACAGCGGGTATAGTTGCAGGCTCATTCCTCGCAGGTAAACTGATTCAAACCTGGTCGGCTACAAAAATAATAAATTTAGCTTTTGTTATTATGTTTACGGGAATGGTAATTAATACGATACAGGCAAATTTTTATGAAATTGAAACTTTTTGGGTAATAGCACCCATAGTAATATATGCATTTGGAGTGGCTTTATCGATGCCTGGCCTGGGCGTAATGGCCTTAGACTGTTTTCCTCAAAATAAAGGTGCTGCATCTGCAGTTCAGAGTTTTATGCAGATTATGATGTCAGGTCTGGTTGCTGGTGTAATGCTGCCGGTAATAACCCAAAGCGTAAGTGGTTTTGCGTTATTGCAAATGATTCTATTGAGTATTTCGATGATTTTATGGACCATTACATTGGTATCGAAGAAGGAATAGTTAGATTTCAGGTATCTGTTGTGCCGGATTTAATTTTTTGTTGTAAACTTACTTCACAATTTTAATTTGAGATTATAAAAATGAAATCTGTCAAAGCGTTGTTAAGCAAGGTTTGTCTAACATCTGTGTTAAGTATTGTTACATTTGTAAACACTTCAGCCAGTTATGCTGAGGATCTAACAGTCGCTTATTTCCTGGAATGGCCAACACCTAGCCAGTTTGCTCAGGTTAAAAAAATATACGATAAAGAGCTTGGGGTGAGTATTAAATGGGTTTCATTTGATGCAGGTACCGCCATGTCAGCAGCAATGGCATCAGGTGATGTGCAAATATCCTTCTCACAGGGAATACCTCCATTTGTTATAGCGGCATCAGCAGGCCAGGATTTGCAAGTTGTTGATGTAGCTGTATCTTACTCGGAGAATGATAACTGTGTAGTCCGCTCGGAACTTGAGATTGATAAAGACAATGTGAAAGAGCTTGAAGGTAAGCAGGTAGCAGTTCCCATAGGCACTGCAGCTCATTATGGCTTTCTAAAACAAATGCAACACTTCGGTGTGAATACCGACACAATGAAAATCGTAGATATGGCGCCTGCTGACGGGGCTGCTGCCTTTGCAAATGGTAATCTTGATATGGTGTGTGGTTGGGGTGGTTCATTGCGAAGAATGAAAGAACACGGCAATGTATTAATGAGTGGGTCAGAAAAAGAGAAGCTGGGTATTCAGGTGTTTGATGCGACAACCGTATCTGCTGAATGGGCACAGGAGAATTCTGAGTTATTATCTAAGTTTCTAAAAGTTACGGCGGATATGAATGCCAGGTTCGCGGGTAAAGAGTCTGAGAATATGTTGCCTGTGATAGCAAATGCAGCGGGCATGAAAAGCAATAGTACATTAGAGACAATGTCTGGTTTTAAGTTTCCAGATATAAACAAGCAAATGAGTGAAAAGTGGTTAGGTGGTGGTACGCAGAAGTTTCTTAAAGAAGTAGGTGATTTCTTTGTTAAGCAGGGTGTAATACCGAAATCACTTGATAGTTATAATGATGCAGTGGATGTGAGTTATCTTCAAGCCGCTGCGAAAATGTAATAAGCGAAATAGAATATTATTTTGAGTGATTCAAATTTAATTTTAAACAATCTTTCAATGACATTTGATTTGCCAGATGGCAGTGTTGTTGAGGCGCTTAAAAATGTTTCTCTAGATATAAAAAAGGGTGAGTTGATTTCGGTTTTAGGCCCTTCTGGATGTGGTAAATCAACGCTACTTAATATTCTTGCAGGTTTTCTTTACCCGACCTGCGGAGAAGTTAAACTTAATGGTTATTCTGTTAAAGGCCCGGGAGCTGAACGTGGGATGGTGTTCCAACAGGGGGCTTTATTTGAATGGATGACAGTTCGCAAAAATATTGCTTTTGGCCCGTCAATGAAAGGGGTGCCTGGCTCGCAATCAGATAGTAAAGTTAATGAGCTTTTAGAAATAGTTGGCTTGCATGGCTTTGGTGACAAGAGTGTATATGAACTTTCAGGTGGAATGCAACAACGTGTAGCGCTGGCACGTTGTCTTGCGAATGATCCGGATGTTATTTTAATGGATGAGCCCCTGGGTGCATTGGATGCATTAACCCGTGAAAAAATGCAGGGGCTTATTCTCAAGCTTTGGCAAGAAACGGGTAAAACTATTATATTAATTACCCACTCGGTCGAAGAGGCTTTGCTTCTTGGTGAGCGGTTATTAGTCATGGCTCCCAGACCTGGTCATATACATAAAGAATATAGGCTACCATTTGCTGACTGTCTCAGAAGTGGTTCTGACATTACTTTACGTGATATAAAAAAACGCAGTGACTTTGTGGAAAAACGTGAAGAGATATTAGCCATGATATGGGACATGGAAGAAGATATTATGGGTGCTAAGATTTAAGTCATGCTGATTCTTGCTCTTTATATTCTTATGTTTGTTCTGGCGTACCTATCTTATAAGTATGTTTCTAGATTGTTACTTAAGAAAAATACTAATATTTATAATAAAAGAAAAACAATAACTTTTGGTGACGAGAGTTCAGTCAAACCTAATCGAGTTGCTTCAATATTGTCTATTGCTACCCTGTTTTTTATCTGGGCTGCTTTCACTGGATCAAAGTTAATTCCTTTTCATGTTCCGGGGCCCTTTACAGGCGAAACCTCATTTACATACAGTGCACAAAATACACAAAATGAAATTGACCAGGCAAGCGTATTTGTTCGTGTCGGTCACAGGGGGGAGGCGCTTGAAAAGCCAGAAATTAAACAAAAAGATGGTCTGGGTTTTGCGAAAAATGATTCGCTGAAGGTCGTGGCCTGGCGTAGTGCGCTTGTTAGGGTGCAAAAAAATGATGTGGGTGGAAAAGACAAAACTTATCGTATTACAAAAGTTAATAATCAGACTATTACAACAGCGCACCCAGTTAAAGTAAATAATGGAACGGTGAGTATTACAGCCAAAGGGAGTTTGAGTTTTGTACCGTATAAAGGTTGGCAAATGGAACCAATCTGGTTACCTGCGCCTGAGAATGTGTTTTCAAGATTAATAGAAATTAGTCAAAATGGTTATCAGAATATAAGTCTGACAGAGAATATAGGCTGGTCTTTATTACGTGTTTTAGCGGGATTCCTGCTGGGTAGTCTTGTGGGTATTCCCCTGGGTTATGCCATGGGTTTGAATAGCTGGTTTCGCGGCTGGTTTGATCCGATTGTCGAATTTATGCGGCCGATACCTCCCTTAGCGTTGATACCTTTAATAATCATCTGGTTTGGTATATGGGAGACAGGAAAAATAAGCCTGTTATTTTTAGCCGCTCTATGGATTATGACAATTGCTGCCCGAGCCGGTGTGTCAGGTGTGAATATTTCTAAAGTACATGCGGCATACTCACTGGGAGCATCGAAGTTTCAGGTATTAATACATGTTATTATGCCAAACTCTTTGCCCGATATATTTACCGGTGCACGGGTTGCAATGGGAGTTTGTTGGGGAACGGTTGTTGCAGCTGAACTGGTGGCGGCAGAAAAAGGCGCAGGCAAAATGATTATTTCAGCATCAAAATTTCAGCAAACCGATGTGGTTATTATGGGCATAATTTTGATAGGTATAATTGGCTATGGGATTGATGTTTTAATGCGAATGGCTGAAAAGAAACTTGTGCCCTGGAAAGGGAAGTGCTAGTAGCAGGAAGGTTTTTGATAATGGCTATTACCTGCAAGTGTTTTTGTTTTCTGTGGTTTCGCTAGCAGCTTTTTTTGCAATTTTAATCAACTTCGCTGTTGCATCAATACGATAACCATTGTCCGGCACATACAATCTATTCTCTTTCGATAAGCACAGGCTAATAATTTGAGAATGTAAGCTAATTACCGGTTTTATACCCGCTTCATAGGTCACGTAATATTCAATTTGATTTTTTAATATGCCTTTGAATACCAGTTCAACTTCTGCAATAAACTTATAAGATATGTAACCTATAGATCCTGAGTCGCTTCTGATATCGGCAATAGGTTCAGCAGATGCCGTTTTGATTAGAGCGGAGTATTGTGTTTGCTTTATGTTGTCACTTATAAGGTTTTCAAAGAAAATATCATCATTAGAAAATGCTTTAAACGAAACAATAAGCATTAATATCGTTATAAAGTTATTTGGTTTTAATAAATGTTGATATATTTTAAGCATGTTAATTTACCTGCTTAGCTCCAACGTCCTGTTAAGAGTTTAGTATTCTCATGTATTGAACGATAATCGCTAGAACGAATGCAGTCCATATTTCTAACAGACCATAAAGACATTAATCCGTTGTTACTCATAATTTCACCACCTTTTTCAGTTAGCATAATTTCAGCTACTGGTTTATTAACGGTTTCACCCTCATCCTCATAATAGTGTACCGGTAAATTATCAGTTTGAAATACATTATTTAACTGCATATTCCAGCCATTATCATTAAAGTTCCTGGCCATGCATTCAGCTTTTATAAATGCCGGGTTACCCCATAAATAACTTTCATGGTCATTGATATCAGCTATTTCTTCAAATGAAAATGCATCAATAGGTTTGCTCTTTTTACCATAGGGTAATCTGAGTAGAAAACGAGGTAACGCCAGACCCAGGTACTGCGCAACGGGAGATTGTCTTAACAGTAACCAGGCTTTACTAACGCCTTCACTTACTGTGTAATTCCAGTCTTCATAATCGGGTGTTTCTGATAATGCATCACAGCCGGTAAGTTTTTCATTAGCAGCGGCAATAAAGGGTGCATTTGCTTTCTGTGCAATGTTACCAATACTGGCAAGCGATAAGATATCATCAATACTGTCTGTAAAGCTGTAATTACCTAGCAGTAGACTCCAGGGTTTATCCCCTTCAGAAGGGTCACAGAATAATTTGTATAATGATGAGCTTGTGATGTCATCTACTGCAAGGTCTTGTTGTAATTCCTGTTTAGTAATATCCAGTAAAAATATTTTTAACTTTGCACCTGTTTCTAAACGTTTAACTAAAAAATAGACAGACTGCCAGATAGCTTCCATCGCCTGAAAATCTTTATGATGTAAAATATCACGCATATGAGATTCAGTCGCTTTATCTACTATTTCCAACATTTCATTTTGGCGGGGATCAGTGGCTGGTTCTACGTAGGGAGCAACAATACTTTTAATTAGTTTATCTATGTGAGTCGCTTCTGCTGCAGAGTTATTCGCTGTTTTGGTTTGTTGAGATCCTAATATGCTATCGAGCAAATTATCTGTGGGTATTTCAGAGTTTAAATTTGTATTAATTTCAGGATCGACAGAGGGTTTATCATTTGAATTCTTACTTACTGATATCCAGCCCTGAATTTCTGATGCTGCTTCAGAAAAACTAGACTTGCTTTTTAGTCGCCGATGTAAACTTCTTAATTTGCTAAACGATTCCAGTTTGTCATATAACTCGTCAGGGTGAAAATCATCGAGCTCTTTAAGTTCTATATGTATGTTTTCATTATCAGATAAATTCAAGTTCAAACTAATCTTGAAACCAGCCATGACGTCTTCGAAATTATCTCTGTCAATTTCAATCAGACGGGCTTTAGGTGTTTTACCTGTGAGCGAATCATTATGGTTTAGATTACCGCTGAAATCTCCCATTACTGAGATGCAAAATGGACTGTCAGCCAGTGTCTCAGGAGCATTTGATTGAGGTGTACTTAATTTAGCAGTATCTGAGCCTGAAGATTTAGAACGTATATTTACTTCTACACCCATTGTAGGTTTATCTGACATATCTGATATCCATCTCTTATTGGAAGATATGTCAGATTATACGTTACAGCGAGCCTTATTTGCTGTGTTTTATTACACTGTGACTAAGTATATTAGTCTTAGCCTTCTGTTTAGCTATATATTTTTCGATGATGTCTCTTGGTACGCCCCCTAGTTGTTTAGCAGATACCTTACCGTTAGGGTCCACGAGTATAATGGTAGGCGTGCCCTGTAGAGGCCCCAGGCCTAATTCATAAAAAATTTTTGAACTGATTAATAAATTTGGAAAACTAATAAAATAATCTTCTTCGAATTGTTGAACCTGCGTTAGTTTGGCATAGGAAAATGTAGGAAAATCTACAACTAAACCTAATACATCAATATCAGTTGATTTTTTGTCATCATATAAACCTTGTATTGAAGGCATTTCTTCAGTACAAGCCGGACATTTTGGGCCCCAGACAACGATGGTCGTCCACTTGCCCTTACCTATAAAGTCATCAAGCTGATGCTGTTTGCCATCACTACCCAGTAGTTCAATATTGGTAAGGCTGGGTAGAGAAGAGTTATTACTGGACGTTTCTGCCATGAGAGAGGCACTTAGGCAAATTAGTAATAGTGATATGAATTTAATTGAATGTAATGATTTCATATGATTCTAACGGTGGGTTAAAGATTGGTGGCATTATATGACAAGCTACATTAAGAAAAGTTTTAAATAGTGCAAAAAATCCTTCTCTATAGAATTTTGTTAATCTGTCAGTTTATAGGGTTATTTATAAAGGCTCTCAAGTTGGTCTCCAGTGTTTGGCGTGGTTTTGTCGTTGAGTGTATCGGTATATTGATTACAAAGCTCATATAAGTCATCACATGTCCAGTCATTAGCTCGTCCCTGATATAGACAGGCACTTAAAGTGTTTATCTTATCTGCAAAAGTCTGATCGACCCTCAATGATATTTCGCCGAGAGAGTGTGCTGGTTTATTAGTGAATACAATATGAGACCATTGCAATAGGGCGTCTTTTGATGCTACAGCATTATTGTTATCACAGGCCTGTTTAAGGGTGTTTAAGGTTTGTTTAAGAGAAGGATTTTGCTTTTTGTTTTCTGCTATAAAGTGCGAAGATGTTAGCTGGCTTTTACGCCACAATAGAAACAAAGTATAAATCAGGCTTAAAGTTAAAATGAGTGAAATTAATTTCCATATGAAACTGTTATCCGTAGCTGAGCTAGTGTCTATTTCAACTGGGTTTAATGTGTTTCCTTCCGGTTCGCTAATGGTTATATCTTGCATCGACGGCAAAGTTGAAACAGGCGGTGATATACCTGTGTGACCTGATTGCAATGATTTCCCAACAGTAAATCGTCTGGCCTTAATCTCAGCTAATTGGAGTGTATTGGTTTGAGTATTCCACCAGGGAATAGAAATAACAGGTAGGATGTAGTCCCCCGTTGAAGACGGAATAATCGCAACTTTGAGTTGTTGTACGCCAGTTATGCCATCATCGCTAATATTATTTTTCAGTAGTGGCTTGTCAGGATATTGTTTTAGACCAGTTATTTCATTAATTGTAATTTCAGGTAATTGTGATGAGCTTTGTCCGTCAGCAACCAGTAAAATCGTACGGGTTATAGGTTCGCCTACTGTATATGTTTTTGCTTCAGGAAACTCTTCTACCAGCTGAACTTCTTTTGCAGCTAACCAGTGTTTGCCTTTAAATGACGCAGGGACAGGTTTAATCGAAATTGTTTTAGCGCCTGATGAACGCCGCAGTGTTTTGGTGTTACTTCGAAATGGGTCAAATGCTGAGCGGTTACCACGTGAGCTTTTTATTGCTATGCGTGCAGTGGCTACAACCGGTTTGATTTTTAATACACCTTCTGACTGCGGGTAAATAACATAACGTTGCTCAAGTACAAGATATGGGGTGTTGCCACGCTTAGTCTGGTATTGCTTTATTTCACCTAACTTCTCTTTGCTAATTTGTACCCCACTGGTTTCTAACTCAGAAAATTCATAAGCATTTATATTGCTGGAGCTCAGTAGTCGTTTTGTGATGATAATTTGTGCCTGAGGGTAGGTGCTTGTAGTGTTAACATCTAGTTCTGATATCAATGCATCACCGGCTTTTCCTGAAGATTTTTCAGGCTGTTTAATAGTTATCTGATAGCTAGGGCTGGAATCGCTGCCGAAACTAATTTCCGGTATGGTGATCGTGCCAGTGCGGCGTGCAACAAGTGAAACATTCCATTTTTTTGAACGTGTATATTGGCCATTTATGATGCTTATATTACTGCTGGTACCCTGATGTAAAATTTGAAAATCTTTTTCAAGAGGTGAAAAATCAGGGGCATCATCAGGTTCTTCGCTACTTTCAAAAATCAGATTAAATGTTTCACTTAGTTCTATTTGCGTACGATCAACATTAACATTAATGTCTGCTGCATTAGCCGTTAATGAAATTAGTAAAAAAGTAATAAAGATAGTTTTTAAAAATAGTTTCATAATATGATCAGTAACTGTAAGTTTTATTAATGTCTGATGGTAACCCTATGAAGGGTTTACCATGGATTATTCTCATTTTGATTCTGTTCTCGGCTATACTGGTATTTAAACTTTCTGCGTAATAAACCGCCCGGATCATCTGGTATTTTTTTAAGCCATTGCTGGGTTTGCTGTTGCTCTAAATCGGGTGTTGCATCATTAATCTGTTGTTCCTGTTTTGTTTGAGCTGATTGCTCTTCGTGTTGTTCTTCTTCCGAGTTTTTTTCTGATGTCGCTTTCTCATCTTTATCAGAAGCGTCAGTCTCTTTATCTTTTGAAGCGCTCTGGTCTTCCTGCTCTTTCTGCGAGTCACCTTTCTGGGCACTCTGCTGATTAGAGTCTTCATTGTTCTCTTCTTTGTGGTTTTGAGAGTCACTGTTTTGTTTTTGGTCAGATTTGTCAGCTGATTGTTGCTTGTTATTTTTATTAGAGTCAGACTGATCGTTATTATCACTGTTCTGTTGTTGTTTATCCTGCTCCTGCTGAGTTTTTTCTAATAGTTGTTTATTATATGTAGCATCTTCGTTATCCGGTTGTAGTTCTAATGAGCGACTATAAGCTTTAATTGCTTCATTAAAATTACCAGTTTTTGCTAAAGCATTGCCTCTATTATAGTTGGCTTCAGAGCTGTCAATACCTTTTAGTAAGTCAGCCGCTTTTTGATATTCCCCAGCTTTATATTGGGCTGCAGACTTCCATTGCGGATTATTAAATAAATCAGCAGCGAGTTTTGCGTCGCCGTTATTCAAAGCATCCTCTCCACGTTGGTCTTTGTTTTGCCATAAATCAGACCATTCAAATGCGTAAGCGGGTTGAGGTATGGGGAGTATGAATACTAATAGTGCAAAAATTAAACCCTTTCGAAATGTGTAAGCTGCGAAAGGGATAATTAATAATAGTAACCATGGGCCTTCTTCATACCAGATATCGGTTTCAAATTTCTGGCCATTCTTGTCAGATTGAATGTCTCCTGTCTGATCTCTATTTATTTTTATAACAGAGAGAATGTGGTTTATGTCATTATCATTTGCAGTAATAAGACTAAATTTTCCACCGCTGGACAGAGCTGCTTTTTTCAAACTGTCGATATTTAATTTAGGCACAACAATTGAGCCACTGTTATCTTTGACAAAACCACCATTTTGATTAGCTATAGGCGCTCCTTCTTCTGTACCGACGGCTAAAATTGACGTAACAAAGTTTTTTGATTTAAGCTCTTTTATCTTTTTATCATCAGTATTGCTGACACTGTCAGTAATGACAATAATATTACCTTTAGAGTGGCCCGCATTAGTGAAAAGTTCTAATGCCATATCTAGTGCGATATCAAGACGACTGCCCTGTGCAGGCATGATATGTGTTTCTAATGCGGGTATCTGTGATGAAATAGTTTCTGCATCATCTGTTAGGGGGCTAACAGTATAAGCATTGGCAGCATAAGCAATTAATGCGGTCTGGCCTTCTTTACGTAATTTAACAATGTCATTTATTTTAAAATGTGCGCGACTTAAACGACTCGGTTTAATGTCAGTTGCATCCATAGAGCGAGATAAGTCTAAAATAATAACCAGTGCGGACTGAGTTTTGAAAACAGGTTGAGGTCGTTTTTCAAATGCAGGACCTGCCAGTGAAAGTATTATGATTAAACCTAGAGTAAATAGCATTTTTATCGGAACAGGGTTATTGCTTTGATGTTCGCCTTGTAATAAATGAGGTAGTAATTTTTTATCAATGACCGCAGCCCAGTTTCGGCTATTGCCTTGTGCGCGAGTATATAACCAAAGCACTAAAGCAAGAGGAAAAGTAGACAACAGCCAGTACGGACGAATCAGATGAAACTGTTGAAGCCACAATAGATTATCCATTATTGAGTGATCCTCTTGATAGTAAACCACTGATTCTATTTATTAACTGATTAAGAGAAGGTAATAACAGAATACATAATGTAATGATAAGTGAGATCGTTAATGGCCACATATAGAGAGCCATAACCGGTCTAAAACTCTGAGTTTCACGTTCTACTGGTTCTAACTCGTCGATTAATGAATAAATTTTATTTAACTCTTTGGTATTGTGAGCACGAAAATACTGACCACCCGTTAACTCGGCAATTTCAGTGAGTGTTTTTTCATCTATTTCATTGTTTTGTACAGTTTGTTTGAAAAAGAAACTACCTACCTCGCGTGAAGCTGCGCCAATACCAATAGTATAAATTTTTAGATCTTCTTTTGCAGCTAGTTGTGCTGCTTTTATTGGGGGGACTTCACCGGCAGTATTTTCACCGTCAGTCAGCAAAATTAAAACCTGTTTCTCTGCACTCTTACCACTAAGGCGTTTAATGGCCAGGCCGATTGCATCACCAATGGCAGTCATTTTTCCAGCAATACCGATTAGTGATTCCTGTAACATGGTATTCACGGTTTTAGTATCAAAGGTTAAAGGGGTTTGCAAATAAGCTTGTTGACCAAATAAAATTAGGCCAATTCTGTCTCCCTCTCGCTGTTTAATAAATTCACCTGCAACCAGTTTCACGGCCTGTAATCGATTAATTGTCTGGCCGTTTATTTCAAAATCTTTTGCTGCCATGCTGCCAGATAAATCAACTGCCATCATTAAGTCTCGACCACTGACCGGAATGTCAACTCGTTCCCCAAGCCACTGGGGGCGAGCGGCGGCTAGTATCAGGCAGCACCAGGCGATAACAGTTAATACAGATAACCATTTATTTTTATTTATAAACGAGGTGTTATGGGGTACTGAATTAAAATCATCTAAAAATGGCACGTATAATGGATGATCCTGATTCTTATCACTTGCAGGCAATAAGAGCCTCACTAATAAAGGTAGTGGTAACAATAGAAACATCCATGGCCAGATGAACTGTATATTAGCTATGGTAATCACAGATTCGTACCTTTGTTAATGCGTGTTTCAGGTAATGCGTTTATCCATTCTTCGCAGCTTATGAGCAGTTTTTTATTATCAATAGTGCTTTCAGGCATATAGGGGGTATTTTCGAGTTGTGAAGCAATTTCGTCTGTGAATATGTTTTTTGAACATAGTTTGTTTAATTGTTTAGTCCACTGTTTTCCGGTAAGGCTGGCTATGCTTTCTCTGGGTAAATAGCTCAACGCAATACGACGTAATAATGAAGATATAGCGCGAACTAATTCTACTGAATTATCGTTTTCATTAAATTCAGTGCGTAAGTTTTTTAACTCATTTAAAGCTATTTTTTTATAGGCAACTTTTTTGTTTTGTTTTTTGTATTCAAAGATTTTATAAATTATAAATAATATTAATAAGATCAGTATGGGTAACAGCCACCAGCCAATCGCTAATGGCCACCAGCTTACGGAATCAGGTAAGTGAATGTCACGAAGCGGAAGATCATTCATTTTTTACTAACCCTAGATTTACTGGCTGGTGATTTTAAGCCCAATTGTTTTTGCAGTGTAGATAAAATTTCATCAGCAGTCGAAATGCTTAAAAAATGCATTCCCATCTTTCTTCCTGCATTTTTTAACTTTGACTGCTGGTTTAAAAACCGTTGTTGATATTGTTGTCTTTGTTTTTTGTTGTAGGTGTTTAGGTTAAGCTCTTTATTGCCGTCGCTTATTTTATAATTGCCGGCAGGTGGTAATTGCTTCTCCAAAGGGTCGTGGATTGAAATTAATACTACGTCTGAATGTCGATTTAATTGAGATAACTTAGACCAGCCTAGATCATCCATATTGCGAAAATCACTAATTAAAAAAATGAGTGAACCGGGTTTGTTTACTCGTTGTAGTCTGCCCAGTGCATCAGCCGCACTTTTAGTGTGTGCAGGTTCTATGTCCGTATTATTCCAGGCGGAGTGCTGAGCTAATTGTTTAATGAAATGCAGGCTGGCTGATTTGCCTCTGCTGGGGCGAAGCTCAACATGCTCAGTTTCAGAAAAAATTAATCCACCTAGTCTGTCACCATGATGAGCTGTGCTCCAGGCCAATAAAGCCGCTACTTTAGAGGCGAGTACAGATTTAAAATGTTGTTGTGTGCCAAAGAACATAGGACGGCGATAATCAACCCATAATAAAACGGGGCGTTCTCGCTCTTCACGAAATACTTTTGAGTGTGCTTTGCCAGTGCGAGCAGTGACACGCCAGTCCATAGCACGAATGTCATCACCAGGTTGGTAAGGGCGTGATTCATCAAACTCCATACCTCTACCTTTAAAGGTAGACAAATATTGTCCATTAAACTGTGCCCTGATACTGGCTGAATTGAGTGGTAGCTGTCGAGCGTCACGATTCAAACCAATCAGGGTAGATTGTTTAACGCGAACTACATCATCAGCACTATTTTCAATATTTATTGAGGCGTCTTTTGGCATTCTATCTATGGGTACAGTTATGGAACAGCGATTCGAGAAATTAACTCATTTATAAACTGGTCTTTTGTTATGCCTTCGGCTTCAGCTTCAAAACTTAAAATAATACGGTGGCGAAGCACATCGTGAGCAACTGCCTGAATATCTTCAGGGCCTACAAAGTCACGCCCTGATAGCCAGGCATGGGCACGAGCGCATCGGTCCAGTGCCATGGATGCTCTGGGTGAAGCACCATATTCTAGCCAGTCGGTTAGTTTGGCATCGTAACGTCCCGGGTCTCGGGTGGCCAGAACCAGTTGTAATAAATAGTTTTCCAGTTCATCAGACATATAAATGTCTAATACTTCATTTCGTGCTTCGAATAATGCATCTTGAGACATTATTTGCTCAGCTTTAACGGGATCATTTAAACCTTGTCGTGCTTCAGCCCGCGTCAGGTGTAAAATCTCTCGTTCAGTTTCAGCACTTGGGTAATCTACAAAAACATGCATTAAAAAGCGGTCTAACTGAGCTTCTGGTAAAGGATAAGTCCCTTCTTGCTCCAGTGGGTTTTGTGTCGCCATTACCAGAAAAAGCTCAGGTAAAGGGTAAGTCACAGAGCCTACTGTTATCTGGCGTTCTGCCATAGCCTCTAGTAATGCCGATTGCACTTTAGCTGGTGCACGGTTTATTTCGTCTGCTAGTACCAGATTATGAAATAGGGGGCCTTTTTGAAATTGGAAAGATGAATCCTGAGGTCGATAAATTTCAGTGCCCGTTAAATCAGCGGGTAATAGGTCGGGTGTGAACTGTACCCGATGAAATTCACCTTCAACTCCTTCGCTCAATACTTTTATTGCGCGGGTTTTCGCAAGGCCTGGTGCGCCTTCTACCAATAGGTGTCCGTTAGCTAAAAGCGCTATAATAAGACGATCGACAAGTGTGGACTGGCCAAGTATTTGCTGTCCAATATAGTCTCTAAGCTGTGAAATAGCCGTATGTTGCGACAATGGGTCTCTCCAAAAACAGATTAAATTTAATTTGCGACAAATTTTATCATTTGTACGCTAAGAATAAAGACCATAATTACAAACAAAAGTTTAAGTTGATAACAAAATATGCGATTGATCTGTAGAAGTATTTTAAAAATTTCAGGCTGGACGCTCGATGAGCGTCTACCCAAGAATAAAAGATATGTATTAATTTCATACCCCCATACTAGTAACTGGGACTTTATTCTGGGTATGTTGGCTAAGTGGGCAATGGAAATGCCACTAAACTGGGTGGCAAAACACAGCATGTTTTGGGGGCCGTTTCGCCCATTATTTATAGCCATGGGAGGAGTGCCGCTTAATCGTTCAAATTCCGCAGGTTTTATACAGAAGAATATTGAGCTTTTTACCAGTAGAGAAAACTTCGTTTTAGGCATAATGCCTGAGGGTACTCGTTCTAAAACCGAACGATTAAAAACGGGTTTTTACCATATTGCAGATGGCGCAAATGTACCGATAGCTCTATCCTATATCGATTACAAACATAAAATACTCGGAGTAGGGAAGGTTATAGAAACTTCTGGCGATATTGCGTCGGATTTTGAAATTATTAAAAAATTCTATGTGGATAAAACCGGGTATAACCCTGAGAATCAAAGTGAGCTGGAAATTAAATCATAATTATTCATATTTGGGTGTCTAAAAAAATTAGTTTAGTAGTTTTATAAGTTCGTCAATATTCATATTTTCTTCAATACATTCAGCCAAACGGTTAATTTCATTTTCCTGTATTAATTTATAATCGACGGAGCAGGGCTGTTGTAAACCGGCCCATTGCAGTAGAGAATCACAGGCAGAAGTTTCTTCAAATAAGCCATGGAAATAGGTGCCAATAATTTGTTGATCTTCAGACATGGCTCCATCACTATAATTTGAGCCCGTAATGGCGGGTCGTGAAAGTGCCTTGCCTTCACTAATACCTGTGTGTATTTCATAACCGCTAACATGGCTATTGTTCAGGCATAAAGTGCCGGTTACTTTTCTTAGTGTTTTGTTTTTTTCTAGCCGGGTTTGAAAGTCCATCAGCTGTAGACCGGTGCTACTACTCGTTTCGCCTTCAATTCTCCCCTCAATTGCATGGGGGTCGTGAATCGCCATTCCCAACATTTGAAAGCCACCACAAATGCCTAATAATTTTCCACCATAGCGTAAATGTCTTTGCAAATGTTCAGGCCAGTTATTATCTCTTAACCATTTAAGGTCTGATCTTACGCATTTACTGCCAGGTAGAATGATTAGATCGCAATCGGGTATTGTCTGGCCTTGAGGAATATATTCAAAGTGAATATTAGGGTGTAGTCGCAAAGGGTCAAAATCTGTGTGATTACTAATTCTAGGATATACAGGAACTATAATCTTAATGTATTTTTCTTCAGTTGTAATTGACTCAGTATTGATGGCATCTTCAGCTTCTATATGTAAGTTGTGTAAATAGGGGAGAACACTTAACACGGGTTTATGTGTTTTGTTTTCTAGCCAGTCAAGTCCCGATTTAAGTAAAGAAATATCGCCCCTAAACCGATTGATAACAAAACCTTTAATACGGTCCTGTTCGGAGTTACTCAATAAATCCAAGGTGCCAACCAGATGAGCAAACACACCGCCACGGTCAATATCGGCAATTAGAATCACAGGGCAATCTACCGCTTCGGCGAATCCCATATTGGCTATGTCACGGTCACGTAAATTGATTTCTGCCGGGCTACCCGCACCTTCTACTAAAATAACTTCATACTTTTCACGTAAGCGTTGATGTGATTCAAGTACCGCTTTCATGGCTATGGTTTTATATTCATGAAAGGTTTGTGCATCCATGTCCTGCAGTGCTTTACCATGAATAATAACCTGTGCGCCTATATCTGTATTTGGTTTCAAGAGTACAGGGTTCATATCAGAATGAGGGGTAAGACCACAAGCCTGTGCTTGTACTGCCTGAGCACGACCTATTTCGCCACCATCAGAAGTTACAGCACTATTTAGAGCCATATTTTGAGGTTTAAAGGGAGCTACTTTAATACCGCGCTTTTTAAGTACCCTGCATAAACCAGCAACTAAAATGCTCTTACCAGCATCGGAGGTGGTACCCTGAATCATTAATGTACTTGCCATGTTTACTCTGTCTTGTATTGATAGTAGGTCAGTGTATAGTTTTGCTATGCAAAAATTATTAAAAATAATATTCTTAAGCGGTATTTTTATTTCAGCCACTGTGGCTGAAATAAAAGTCGTAGATGATAATGGTAGCGATGTTGTATTAAACGCACCTGCGAGGCGTATTATAAGTCTTGCACCGCATACAACAGAACTATTATTTACAGCGGGTGCAGAAAAACGACTCATCGCGGTAGTGGACTATAGCAATTACCCGCAAGCTGCTAAAAAACTGCCCAACGTGGGATCTGGACATCTGCTTGATATAGAAAAAATAATAAGTTTAGAACCTGATCTAATTGTCGGTTGGAAATCAGGTAATCAATCAGCACAATTAATGAAATTAAGAAACCTGAATTTAAATCTGTATCTGAGTGAGCCGCGTTCGCTTGAGGATGTTGCTGAGAATTTGCGAGACCTTGGGTTATTGATAGGGAAAGAGAAGCAGGCTAATAAGTTGGCTGATGATTACCTTACAAAAATAGAAGCACTCAAACATAAATATAAAGACGCTAAACCAGTACGTGTATTTTATCAGGTGTGGGAGCAACCCTTATTTACAGTCAACAGTGAGCACATTATTTCCCATGTGATTGAGTTATGTGGTGGTGTAAATGTATTTGCAGAACTAAAGGTGCTTTCACCACAAATTGATATTGAATCGGTGATAAGCCGTAATCCAGAAGTGATTGTGGCGGGTGCAGGAGAGACTAGAGAAGATTGGTTACTGAGCTGGAAAAAGTGGTCATCTATAAAAGCGGTTAATGATAATCAATTGTATGGTATTGATGCAGACCTGATCGTTAGACATACTACGCGTATTCTTCAAGGGGCGGAATTAATGTGCGATGCACTACAAAAGGCAAGAGAGCACTAATTTAATTGATAGGCAATCGGTAAGCTGCGCTTTGTTTCACTGCTAAGTGATAGCTGGGATGTTTCTACTGAAAGTTTTATTTTTCCAACTGCATTTACAGCAGCATCATCGAGTATCTTATAACCTGAGCTTTCAGTGACTGTAATATTGTCAATACTGCCATCTTCCAGAACGCTAAAACTAACCATTAGTTTACCTTGCCAGTCACGGCGAATAGCGGCTTTAGGGTAATAAAAATATTTCTTAAGTTCTTCTTTTATAGCTTTATTGATCGTAGTTTCGCTATGTTGATTTTTTTTGTCAGCAATTTCTTCAGCAGCTAGTTTTTTATCAGTCGTATTGTCAGCTGTATTTATTGCTTCGTTTTGATTTTTTTTCAGCTTATTATTTGTGAAATTACTAAGTAGAGGGCGTTTTTCCTTAACAGAAATAATATCACTGTCTTGAATATTGGTCTGATTTTTGATCTGAGTATTTGGCTGTGATTTGGTTATTAATTTTTTATTTTCTGCTTCAGGTTTTTTTATATAGAGTATATCAACCGAAAAACTTGAACTTCCCTGTGCGTTTTTCTCATTTAAATCCATAGTCCACTGGCTGCCGTAATTTAGTACGGCCAGATGCGCAGTGGCGGAAATGAAGATAAATGAGATAAGTCCTGGTTTCATGTGCCTACTGCATATTGTAACTTAGGCTAACAAAGAGTGTTCTGTCGAGCGTGTTATAGGTTCCGTTAAAACTGTCCGCAGCAATTGCATATTCCTTGTCAGTGATGTTATTAACTTTTACGCTCAGTTTCATATGCTTGTTAAGTGCGTAGTCAATGTTGGCATCAACGATTCCGTAACCGGCAAGCGACTCACTATTATCAAGAGTGATATAACGTTTACCTTGTGCAGTCCAAGCAGCGCTTACAGCAAACTTTCCAAAACTGCGATAAGCTTGAAGATTTAAATTTTCTTTTGCGCGAGCAATCAGTTCCTTGCCCTGGTTGTCACCAGATTTATTCTCGGTATCAATGTATGCAAGTCCTATATTCAAATCCCACTGGTATGCGTTAAAGTCAGTGATCAATTCTGCACCAGTAATTCCAGCTTCGTTTACATTAGCAGCAAGCGAAGTATTTGGATCGTATGCAATCAAGTTATCTATTTCAGTTTGATAAACATTGAATGACCAGTTAAGTGCACTGTGTGTGCCACGAACACTCAACTCTGCTGTTTCCGATTTTTCTGGGTTAAGATCTTCATTACCGAAAAATGGAAAATATAAATCATTGAAGGTAGGCGCTTTGAATGCTGTGCCATATGATGCAATTAGTTTTAGCTGGTCGTTAATTGCGTAGCCTGCCGCTATGCTACCAGTACTGTGAGTATCAAACTGTTCATTATCATCATGACGAGCACTTACACTCAGGTCTATAGAGTCATACTGACTATCCCATGCAATAAACGCAGCTGCATTATCACGAGAGTTATTAGCATATTCAGTCGTGTTAACCGTATCTTCTGAGTAATCAATACCCAGTATTACAAGCTGTGTTTCGGCAAGCTGGAAATTGTTGATAAACGATGCGTCAATGCGTTTTGTTTCATAGGCGTAATTTTTCTGTGATTCCCAGAAATTCTCACTGTCATCTCGTGATGTACCAATAATAAATCTGCTATCCCACATGCCATCAGGAGTGAATCTAAAAACATTACTGAATGATTGTTGTGCAATATCTACATCGCAGTCGTCTGAACTAATATATGAAATGTTATTTAAACAGTTATCAAACTCAGTATTGCCTTCTGCATTCATAAATGTTGATTCTAGTGAAACAACTTCGTTAAATTCATAGCCAAACTTTGCAGTAACTGAGTCGTTGAGGTAGCCATCGTCATCATTACTGTTTTGATGCACAATAGCGTCAATGCCGTCAGTGCTACTATGATTAACATTCAGGCTGAAATTAGCATTGCCATCTGAGCCACTAAATAACGCAGAGATTTCACGAGTATTATTTTCACCAAAACCAACGTTAGTCGCAGCGCTCGTGTCTTTGCTGCCTTTACGCGTAAAGATTTGAATTACGCCACCGATTGCTTCTGATCCATAGAGGCTGGAACGAGGGCCACGAACGATTTCAATGCGTTCAATCTGACTTAATGGGATATGCTGGTATGCAGTTAAACCCGCCGATGCTGAATATAGTTTAATGCCATCAACTATCGTCAGTGTGTGACTAGAGTTGGTGCCACGCATGAAAATTGAACTTTGCTTTCCGTAGGGGCCGTTGTTTTTCATATCTAGGCCAGCAACCTGACCTAGTAATGATGGTAAATCAGTTGCAGCTGATTTTTCTATTTCTTTACGAGAAATCACAGTAACAGACGATAAGCTTTCATTAATTGATTGAGCGTAACGATTTGCAGTGATAATAATTTCATCTTCAGCTGATTGAACATTAAAACTAGCTATTGATAGTGAACTTAAAATAATTGAATTAAAGGTTTTTTTATACACAGAATATCTCCGTAGCGCCGCCCGTGCTTTGGCTTGGTTTTGGAGGACAGGGAAGGATGAATATGATTTTAGAAAGCATAGCACCCGTCCAACTACCCACCGTAGTTAACAGTAAATCCAATCAGGCCGGTCTCCGGGCTTACGTGTATGCTTTGACGCCTTCCCGTGTTTTCACACAGTGGCTATAAGTAAAGGGTTTACTTATGTGTCATCGCTTGAACGCTTACCGTTGCGGGGGCAGCACTGGAATTGAATATAAATTCGCACCAGTTTCCCGTTTCATTCATTGGCTTGTGAGCTGCTGAACACCTGATAAGGGACGGCAAAGATACTGCAATAAGTGGGGCTGAGTCAATCTGAAATTATTTTACTGAAGTTAATGAGAGTTGTGTTTGAGTTGTGAAGAGCTGTTATAACAGTTGTTTGCTATAGAAACCGTTAGTCTAATTTTTTATTGGACAGATCTAACCAACAGTAAAAAAAGAGTGTTGCTGAGAAATATGTTTATGAATTGGGTGATCAAACAGGCGCAACAAATTTTCTTCAGTGAGTAAATCTGTTGTGCTTCCAGCAAGCACCTCTCCCTCACCCAGTAGCATAATGAGATTATTGCAATAGCGTGATACCAGATTCAGGTCATGCAATGTCATTATTAATAATTTTTGTTGTTCTTTGGCTTCTCTAGTAAGAGAGTCAAGTATCTGTATCTGATATTTAATATCCAGATGGCTATTGGGTTCATCAAGCAACATGATCGGTGTTTGTTGAGTGATAAGCGTAGCTATGGCAACACGTTGTCTTTCACCACCCGACAGTTGATTAATAGGCCTTTGTGCGAGATGTTCTAGATGAACTTTTTGTAAAGACTGCAGGGCGATGTCGACATCATTTTTGTTTTCCCATTGCCAACGTCCGAGGTGAGGATGGCGTCCACTGAGTACAGTTTCTAGAACACTGCTGGGAAAAGAGTCTTGCTGTTGCTGTAATAAAATCCCGAGTTGTTGTGCAACCTGCTTACGTTCCAGAGTGGTGATATCGTGTTGTTGTAGAAAAACATTGCCGCTTTCAGTAGTGCGCAATCCTGCTAGTGTGTGAAGTAAAGTGGTTTTGCCTATGCCGTTTCGTCCTATAATGCCCCAGACTTCCCCTGCATTACAGTTTAGCTTCAGCTGTTTGCAAACCTGAATTGAGCCTATCTGAATATTAAGTTGTTGGGTGCTTAGCAGGTTCATGACATTACCTGCCGACGATAGCCTCGGTTAAGCAGATATAAAAACACAGGAACGCCGATAAACGCAGTAATCACGCCAACGGGTAATTGTTGCGGTGCGATAAGTGTGCGCGCTAGCGTATCTGATAACAGTAATAAGATGCCACCGCAGAGAACAGATGCAGGTGTGAGCCAACGGTGATCGCTACCAATAATAAGGCGCATCATATGGGGAACCACAAGACCCACAAATCCAACACTGCCTGCCTGGGTTACAGCAATTGCAGTTAATGCTGAAGCGAGTAAAAAAAGGCTTAGTTTAACGGGCTTTAGCGAAACCCCCAGAGCGCTGGCCTGAAGCTCCCCTTGAGACAAAATATTGAGAGAGCGCGCCATGCCAAGGCTAAGTACTAAGCCCGCAATGACTGTTAATAGCAGTAGTGGATTGGTTAATTGTTCAGCCTGTGCCTGGCTCAAGTCCCCCATTAACCAGAACAGCATGCCTTTTAAGGGGCGGTCGGGGCTTATGGATAATATAAAATTAATCACCGCTCCCCAGCCAGCTGCGATGACGATGCCGGTGAGCAGCAGTCGTGATGCGTTCCAGCTGCCTCTTCCATGGGAGAGACCAAACACCAGCAGGATAGAAATTAGTGCCCCCGCAAACGCGCTGCTAGAAACAACACTGCTGCTTAAGCCCGCGGCAATTGCCAGCATGGCGGCGACCGATGCACCACCGGAAACGCCCAGAATGTAGGGGTCAGCCAGGGGGTTGCGTAGCAATACCTGCATTAGCATGCCTGCCAGAGCAAGCAGTGAGCCGGTCATAAAAGCTACATAGGCTCGTGGTAAACGCAGGTCAAACACAATGCTGCTATGCATACTACTTCCATTGCCTAATAAGGTTTGCCAGATCTCATTCAATGACAAGCTTAGACTGCCCACGGAGATGGAGAAGAAAAAACTAATGATGCTGACTAATAGTAATAAAAAAATAGTTGCAGGGCGATGCATGTATGAAGCCAGGTAAATTTGAGGGTTTATTTAATGTGGCTGTGATTATAAGCTTAAATAACTTAATTAACACACAGGTTTCAATACATGGGTAATCGACTTTCTAAAATATATACCCGTACTGGCGATAGCGGTACTACAGGCATGGCTGATGGTAGCAGAGTAACTAAAGATAGTTTACGAATGCAGGCGATTGGTGATGTTGATGAGCTTAATAGTATGATTGGAGTGGTTATTCATAAATCGAAGTCTGGTGAGATAAAAGAAAATATGATCACTATCCAGCATGATTTATTCAATTTAGGTGGTCAGCTGGCGATGCCTGAATATGCAATGATAAATCAACAGCGTGTTGAGTGGCTTGAAAATACCTTAGATAAAATGAATGCACAGCTTGAACCGCTCAAAGAATTTATATTGCCTGGTGGTGCTGAGGATGCCTGTTTTTGTCATATGGCGCGAACTATTTGTCGACGTACCGAGCGAGCGCTGGTTTCATTAAACTCAGAAACTGAAATTAATGAAGACTTACTAGCCTATATTAATCGTTTATCAGACTGGTTATTCGTAGCCGGTAGAATGTTAAATAAGTCTCAGGCTATAGATGAAGTTTACTGGCAATCAGACAGAATTCTTAAGCAGTCATCTGAACCTGGTTGATCCAGCCTAGTTGTAAGCTCTTCACCAGTAAGGCAGACATATCGGCCGTTTCAGAGAAGTGTTCACAAATATTTAAAAAAGGCTGGTGAGAGTTAATTTTCTGTAAATACATGAATTCAATCTTATTAATTTTATCTATGTGAATTTCATGTTGTTTACGAAACAGATAAAGATATACAGGTTTATAATTTAAAGCTAGCTCATCTACATTCTCTGTTTGATTAATTTTCCATATTTCATCAACAGGATAATTAGATGTTAGTAATACATGAGATTCAGGTAATGAAAATATACAGCTTGTTAATTGTTCGGCAGTATATTTTGCAAGTATATCCATGTTCAATTGCAGTTCGTTTTTAGCGTGAAATGCTCGGTGATATGCCCATTCAAGTTTTGCTATATCAGGTAAGTAAGGTACTGAATTTATCGTGTGTTTTAATGAAAGATATTGACTGAAATGTTTTCCATAATCAGCTAGATCAGGCGATGCAGATGGATAGTTTTTAATATATTCTGATGCAATAACATAAAAAAAGTTATTCCCAACCAGTTTTTCGCAAACCGGATAAATATTACTTAAGGCGTTAATTAAATTATTGTTTATGCTGTTGCTGTAAATAGATATTTGTGTATCGGTTGTGAGTTTAGGTGTGTCTATTAAAAAGTTTTTAAGAGAGCTAATAGCTTGTTTGTTGTTATGCAATGATGCATTAATAAAATCCAGTTGAAATCTAAGAAGACTATTCATGTGTTTATACAATGCTCAAATTTTTCGTTGATGAATATTTATTTATAATATGTTGTGCTTTTTTGGACTCCGAGTAAAGAACTGAAAATTCAGGAATATCAGTGTCCCATTCAATTAACGTAGGAACAGGTCCTGTTAGATGAATCAGTTCTTTGTATAATGACCATACATCGTCATGAATCAAGGTCCCATGAGTATCATATAAGTGACTACCTCTGTCTTCAAATCCAGCAAGATGAATTTCAGCTATATTTTCTTTATTAATTCTTTGTATATAATCTTCAGCATTGAAACCTGTGTTAAAAGCGCTCACATAGATATTGTTTACATCGAGTAAGAGTTTACAGCCGGATTTATCAATTATTTCATTTATAAAATCCCACTCACTAATGATTGATAGATCAAATAACATATAACTTGATGGATTTTCAATAAGAATTTGTTGTTGTAAATAATCCTGAGCCCGGGATATTTTATCTGCAATATGCTGTAATGATTCAGGATAATAAGGGAAAGGTAAGAGTTCATGTGCGTATTGTTTTTGCACTGAGACCCAGGACATATGATCTGATACTTGCAATGGCTGGAATCGTTTAATCATATTTTTAAGTTTTTTCATATAGTTCATATTTAGAGCATCTGCAGATGCTAATGACATGCCTACGCCGTGAAAACTGATAGGGTAATTTTCACGAATCTTATCCAGATACAACAACGGAAATCCTCCCTCTCCCATGTAGTTTTCAGTTAAAATTTCAAACCACGCAGTATCCGGGGTATTGTCAATTATTGTTGAGTAATGTTCAGGCCTAAGTCCGATACCGGCGCTACTGGGAAGATGTTTTTGCATGAAAGTAACCTGCAGTCTGTTTAATAACACTAGTCTGACCTGAGTAACAAAAAACTCAGATCAGACTAGATATTTTTAAATCATGAGGCTTTCTGTTTTAGCGTAGCACCTGTGATTTTTTTACATGTACCTGCGGGTACATATAACCACTCATCATCAAGATTATTGGCTTTTGCCTGGCCTGAGCAGCTATGTTTGCTAGTGCCGCAATCATTCATGCCTGCTTTCACTATTCCTGCACATTTTTCAAAACCGGGTTTACCAGCAACGGCTTCTGTAGACAGAGCGCCTAGTGCAAGTGCGCTACTCAGTGCTGCAATTGCGATGGTTTTACCTTCTGTTTTCATGGGTTATTCCTCGTTAAGTAGTTGTTTTTACTTATAAAAGTAGGGTGTGTATATGGCCGCATTAAAAACGGCTATAACTACAAGACCTGAGAAGTCAGTAAAAAATTTCAATTTAATTTAAATTTAATTAATATCCAGGCTTGGGGAATTAAAATCGTACTTGTCCGGTCTTATCTATTATGGTTAGTAAACAAAAACGTTTTGATGTGCTTGTCAATGCGCTATATGCGGATGTGTATCGCTATGCATTCTGGGTTTGTAAAAATCAATCTATGGCTGAAGACCTGGTGCAGGAAACCTATTTGCGTGCCTGGAAGAACTTTGAAAACTTGAAAGATGAGAAGGTGGCAAAGGCCTGGTTGTTTACAATAGTCCGTCGTGAAAATGCACGTAAATATGAACGTTTTCAACCTGATGTAATTAATATTGACGAAACCAATCTGAGTGCTGAAGGAGTTTCACCTGCTGATCATGGTGAGTACTCGTTAATGCAGAAACACATATTAAATTTAGATTTGGAATTCAGGGAGCCGCTTATATTACAGTTAGTCGGAGGGTTTAGTGCTCAAGAAATTTCGAATATTTTACAGGTTAAAAAAAATACCGTTCTTACACGTCTGTTCCGAGCAAGAAACCAGTTAAAAAAATTGGTCACTGATCATTCAGTGAGTAAAAAAAGGCAGGCAGGAGGATTGAGTGATGGATGATTTAGAGTTTCGTCGCCAGGCTTATACCGATCCTGAGTGCAAGGATTTATCTTTTATTAAGCAAAAAAATAAATCAGTTGAAAATAAGAATTATGTGGAAGATCTTCAGTTACTGGATGAAAATTTGAAACATGCTATGAATATTCAGCCGCCTGAAGATTTGGCTGAACGTATAAAACTTAAACAAACTCTCCTTCATCATCAGGATACGCGTAAGCGAACAGTACTCTGGTCAATGGCTGCAAGTGTGCTGATAGTGTTTGCTGTGTTTATTACCTTGCAGCCAGTTAATATGCATAAAAGCAATCTGGAGCAGCAGCTACTGTCTCATATATATCATGAGATAGATCATTTATATGAACAACAAAATCGTTCTTTAAAACAGGTGAATACATTACTTTCAGGGTTTGGGAGTCAGCTAAATAGTTCAATTGGCTCTATCAGCTATCTTGGTAGTTGTGAAATAGCTGAAAGAAGGGGCGTACATATGGTTGTAGAAGGTAATGTTGGGCCGATTACGGTAATAATGCTCCCTGACTTACCAGTTAATTCACAGCACATGATTAGTGACAAACGATTTAAGGGTTTAATTATGCCAGCAGGTAAAGGCAGTATGGCTGTGGTGGGTGAAAAAGGAGAGCCGTTAGAGTTGCTACAAGAGAAACTGCTTGAAAATATTCATTGGATTTAGGTGTAGGTATTTTTTTATTGATATGTAAATAATGGTCGTTTCGATATTTATGATTATTTTAAAAACAATTGAACAATTAGTGCGAAATAGCACTAGCTTGAGTTAGTATTTGGTAATGAAATTTTTATTACCTCAAAAAACTGAACATTAAAATGCGAATTGGAATAGATCTGGGTGGCACAAAAATCGAAGGTATTGCTCTGGATGATAAAGGTAGTGAGTTGATGCGTCAGCGTGTCGCCACACCTGTAGGTGATTATCAGGGGACAGTTAAAGCAATATACAATTTAGTAAACCATATACAAGCTTCTTTAGGTAATGTGGCTAGCATCGGGGTTGGTACGCCTGGTTCATTATCGCCGAAAACCGGTTTACTGCGAAATTCCAACTCTGTTTGTATGAATGGCCAGCCTGTGAAGCAGGATCTCGAAAAATTATTTAACCGTGAGATTCAAATGACAAATGATGCAAATTGTTTTGCATTATCTGAGGCGACTGATGGTGCGGCTAAAGGTGCGGAAGTAGTTTTTGGTGTGATCATTGGTACCGGCACAGGCGCTGGTATAGTTATAAATGGTAAAGTATTGAATGGTGCTAACGCGATTGGAGGAGAATGGGGGCATAACCCATTGCCCTGGCCGGTAGCAAATGAGCTACCAGGCCCGGAATGTTACTGCGGTAAGCAAGGATGTATAGAAACCTTCTTGTCCGGGCCTGGCTTGTCAGTCGATTATTTGGCTGCTACAGGTGAGCAGAAGACGGCTAAAGGAATAGTTGAGTTGTCGGGTTCAGACCAACTGGCTGAGAGATGTCTGCTGCGATATGAAGACAGAATGGCACGTGGCTTAGCGCATATTATTAATGTGTTAGACCCAGATGTTATTGTCTTGGGCGGTGGTATGTCTAATGTATCAAGGCTTTATGACAATGTTCCTGAGTTATGGAAAAAGTATGTTTTTTCAGATGTTGTGAATACACGACTGGTTGCACCAATATACGGAGACTCAAGTGGAGTCAGAGGTGCTGCGTGGTTATGGGATTAAATCACAGGTTACAACCAAGACATTGCAATAAAATCACGTTAAAATAAGCATATTCAGATAAATAACGAGACAGACTAATGAATAACCCTTTTGCGGACCAACTCCTTAAAGCTGGCGTGGTGAGTAAGCAGCAGGTGCAAAAAGCACAGCAAGAAAAGAATAAAAAGAAAAAGCAGCAGCACAATAATAAAAAAATAAAACCTGTGGTTAATGAAGCTAAGCTGAAAGCTACTAAAGCAGCAGCAGAAAAAGCCGAGCGCGACCGTGAGTTAAATAAGAAAAAACAGGATCAGGCGAAAGGTAGAGCCTTGTCTGCGGAAATCAATCAGCTTATTACAACTAATAAACTGGATCGTAGTGAAGGTTGTGATATTGAGTATAACTTTGAGCATCAAAACAAAGTTAAGAAAATGTATGTTAATGCTGAAATGAAGCAACAGTTGGTTAACGGTAAATTGGGTATTGCAAGAATTGAAGGTATATATGAGTTAGTGCCGTTAGCAATAGCAGAAAAAATTCAACAGCGTAATGAAAAGCGCGTGGTTATTTTAGAAGAAGAAGTTAAAGATGAAAATGACCCGTATGCTGATTATGCAGTGCCTGATGATTTGGTTTGGTAATTTTTTGTGGTTAGTGCCTAATGTGAGTGTTTAATAAAAGCAATTGTCCGCGAATGAGAGTAAAGTCACACAAATGAAATAGTAGATAATTAGATGTGCCGTATGCGCATAAATCTATCAAAAAATTAACGTTCATTCGCGTTTGTACGCAGATAGTGTACTTTGAATTATAAAAAAGAAAATTCGTAACTCACCATGTTGTTGCCAGGGTCTTTGATTTCCAGATTGATATTAACCGGAACATCCGGTTGCATTTGTGATATCTGGTCTTCAGGTATACCCAAATATTCAGCCGCATTAAAACGTCGGCCGGCAATTGTTTTTCCGCGTACGTTTTCAAATCGTAATTCGATTACAGGATATGACTGAGAAAACGCTGCCTGATTAACGATACTTGCAGAAACCATTAACGCACCTTCCACATTAGGGTGAGAAAAAACATTCTTGCTGCTAAGAATAATTTTTTTCCGGTCTTTGGGTGGCGGCAGTGTGCAGTGAACTTGCTCGCACATGGTTTCTAGCCAGGGACGTAGTTCGGTTATTTTTACCAAATTGTTTCTGTTGTAGTAAGCGTACTGTAAAAAAAGGCCAGAGATGCTTATTAAAATTAGCAGTGTTAACACTAAGGAGCCTAAAAATCCAAAGTGTTTTTTTCCCTTTCTTGATTCGGCCCTTAATTCGGGAGGAATAACATCGGCAACTATATGAGTATCGTCTGAGACTTCCGGTTCAGTGCTTTCAGATTCTTCAAAGTTATTTTTTAAATCGTGTTCGGTTTGATATGTGGTCGTGTTGTAAGGATTATCTGCCTTGAATATGGCCAGACAATGACCGCATCGAACTTGTCCATCAGCCTGTTCAAGTTCGCTTTCTTTAACACGAAATATGGTATTACAATGTGGGCATTCAGTTTGCATATTTTTTAATCTGCTTGATGCGCTGTTAACTTTTAACGTTTATTTTTTCTTTCCGGTTACTCTGATCCAGTCGCCTTTAACAGCTATAGGGTCAAGGTTAAACCAGGGTGAATAAGCCTGAATTATTTTCTCTGACTGGGTTTCCAGTATGCCTGATAAAACAATGTCCCCACCAGATTTACAATAACCGGCTAACTGTTGCGCTAACTCGGTTAACGGGCCGGCCAGAATATTAGCTAATACAATATCATAACTTGCATAAAATTTATCAGCTGGCATGTCAGCAGGTAAAAATAAATCTAACCTCTCTTCAACATTATTTTCAATAGCATTGTCTTTGCTCGCTATAATTGCCTGTGGATCAATATCTGTTCCATCACAATGCTTTGCACCTAACATAAGTGCAGCAATGGCAAGTACGCCAGAGCCGCAGCCAAAATCAATTATCTGTTTATTTTTGATGCCATTGTTCTTGTTATCAGTGGAGTCCAGCCATTCAAGGCATAAGGCAGTAGTGGGGTGAGTGCCCGTACCAAAAGCCAGGCCCGGATCGAGCATTAAATTGACTGCATTGGGATCAGGCGGACGCAAATGTTTTGGACAAACCCATAAGCGTTTACCAAATTGCATGGGCTTGTAGTCATCCATCCATGCTCGCACCCAATCTTTATCTTCTAGTACTTCTAGTTTGAGTGCTGTTTTTTCACCAAGTTGAGATTTTATTTTAGATTTTAAAGACTCGGTGTTGATATCAGCTTCAAATAAACCGGTAAGAATGATTTTATCCCATAGAGGGGTTTCACCGGGCAGAGGTTCTAAAACGGGATTGTCTTCAGCATCCCTGAATGTAACAGAAAGAGCGCCAGCATCGAGTAAAGCCTGTTCAGCTTTATCGTTGTTGGCTTTATCTGTTTGAAGAGTTAGTTGTATCCAGGACATATTTTTTGACGTAAACACACAGGACTTTATTTAATAAAACCCTGTGTGTTATCTGTTTTTCCGCGCCTCAGTATCAAGGTTTATAGTTTGAAAGCCTTTAAGACATTCCAAGTTTCTTTTCAAGATAGTGAATATTCATTCCACCAGTCTGGAAATTAGCATCCTGCATTATGCTCATCTGTAATTTTGTGCTGGTATTGATACCATCAATTACCATTTCAGATAATGCACCTTTCATGCGAGCAATAGCAACGTCACGAGTATCCCCGTGGCAAATTAATTTACCAATCATTGAGTCATAATGAGGGGGAACTTTGTAACCGGCGTAAATGTGAGAATCAACGCGCACACCAGGACCGCCAGGAGGGTGGTAACGGGTAATTAAACCAGGTGATGGAATAAATGTTTCATGGTGTTCTGCATTGATACGACACTCAATGGCATGGCCAGTGATTTTAATGTCTTCCTGTTTCAAACGTAATGGCTCACCCGCAGCGATAAATAATTGTTCTTTAATAATATCAACGCCGGTAATCATTTCAGTAACAGGGTGCTCAACCTGAATACGTGTGTTCATTTCAATGAAATAAAACTCACCATTTTCAAATAAAAATTCAAAAGTACCTGCGCCACGATAGTTTATTTCATTACAGGCATTTACGCATACAGCGCCAATTTTTTTACGTAACTCTTCAGTGATGCCAGGCGCGGGTGCTTCTTCAACTACCTTCTGGTTACGACGTTGCATTGAGCAGTCGCGTTCAGCCAAATGAACCGCATTGCCCTGACCGTCCGAAAGTATCTGAATTTCCACATGGCGTGGGTGCTCCAGATATTTTTCCATATAAACTTCGTCGTTACCAAATGCGGCACGCGCTTCAGCTTTAGTTAAAGAGATGGAGCTATTTAAAGCGCTTTCAGTGTGTACAACACGCATGCCGCGACCACCTCCGCCGCCAGATGCCTTAATGATAATCGGATAACCAATTTCTTTAGCTATGCGTAAATTTTCTTCTGTATTTTTTTCGTCGATGGCGCCATCAGAGCCGGGAACACAAGGAACACCTGCCTTTTGCATCGTTGCAATCGCCTGAACCTTATCACCCAAAACGCGAATAGATTCGGCTTTAGGGCCAATGAAAATAAACCCACTGTCTTCTACTCGCTCGGCAAAATCGGCATTCTCAGATAAAAAACCATAACCCGGGTGTATGGCCATGGCATCTGTTACTTCAGCTGCACTAATAATGGCAGGGATATTTAAGTAACTTTGATCTGAAGGAGCGGGGCCTATGCATACTGACTCATCAGCAAGGCGCACATGTTTTAAATCGCGATCAGCTTCTGAGTGAATGGCAACCGTCTTAATGTCCATTTCACGACAGGCTCGTAAAATACGCAGGGCTATTTCGCCCCGGTTAGCTATAACTACTTTTTCTATCATGATATTGGACTATTCAATAATAAAGAGGGGTTGACCAAATTCAACAGGCTGACCATTTTCAACAAGAACGGCTTTAACTGTTCCTGTCTTGTCTGCTTCAATTTGATTAAGAATTTTCATTGCTTCAATTATGCACAGTGTATCGCCTTCGGTTACGCTCTGGCCTACATCTGTAAATACGGCTGCACCGGGTGATGCTGCTCGATAAAAAGTACCGACCATAGGTGAAGTAAGCTGGTGCCCAGTTATTTCTGGCTCAGCTGGTGCTTCTGCAACAGGCGCTGCTGCTACTGGAGCAGCTACTGGGGCTGCAACTGCTACAGGTGCAGCGGCAACTACATTTTGCTGGCGTGAAATGCGAACAGATTCTTCGCCTTCTTTTATTTCGATTTCAGCTACGCCAGATTCATCCAGCAGCTCAATCAGTTTTTTTATTTTGCGTATATCCATTTTGGTGATACACCTTTTATTAGTTTGAGTTTATTTGTTCGTGGGCCGCTAGCAGGGCAAGTTGATAACCCTGTGCGCCTAAACCTGAAATTACCCCTAAGGCAATATCAGAAAAATAAGATTGTTTACGAAACTCTTCACGGGCATGCACATTTGAAAGGTGCAGTTCAATGAAGGGGATTTTTACGCCACTTAAAGCGTCACGTAATGCCACACTGGTATGTGTGAAAGCGGCAGGGTTAATAATGATAAATTCTGTACCATCTGATTGGGCAGCATGAATCTGGTCTATTAACTGATGTTCCTGATTGCTTTGTAAATGTGTTATTTCATGGCCTAATGATTTGGCCTGCATTGATAGATCTTTAATGATCTCATCTAGTGTTTTATTGCCGTAATGTTCGGGCTCGCGAGTACCAAGCAGATTTAAATTTGGGCCATTTAAGACAAGAATTTGTGCCATAAAGCAGAGTTTTTAGGTTGCAGCGATTATTAAGTGTGAATTGTGCAACTAATTATCAACGATGTCTACAAAATTTAGCCCATTCGCTGCAAACTTAGTGACGTTCGATACATTTTTTGCCCGCAAATATGATTTGTTTCACATTCCATTAATATATTGCTGAGGGTCTGCTTTTTTAGCTTATCTATACTTATATTCACTAGTATGTGCTGATTTTTTATTTCCAGTTTCCAACACAAGACGTTGGAAATCTGCAAAGGTCGTATAAGTAGGAATACTCTGTTCAGTTATGTTGAATGTGTCAAATTGAGTGTCTTTTGCAGCATCTGTGCTGTTTGTGACAGTTGATAATATGACAGTTTTACTTTCCTGGAGAGAAAATATTTCACTCAATCGTTATGACTGTCTTTTTTAAGTTCTTTTTCCAGTCGCTGTGTCACGGATTTTGGTGAGCTGGTATGTCTTCCCACCAGGTCATATGCGGCAGGTACAATAAACAGGGTAAACAGAGTGCCGGCGATAACACCGAAAAGTATTACCACACCCAGAACATAACGGGTTTCTGTGCCAGCACCGGTTGAAATCAGTAGTGGTATAGAGCCGGCGGCCGTTGTAATGCCAGTCATGATGATCGGGCGGAATCGGGTATCAGCTGCTTCGATCAGTGCCTCACTGAATTCACGTCCCTGGTCACGCAGCTGGTTGGCGAATTCGACGATTAAAATACCGTTTTTTGCCGACAGGCCAACCAGCATGATTAGGCCGATCTGGCTATAAAGATTAAGCGTCTGCCCGGTGAGAAATAAACCCAGCAGGGCGCCCGTCATCGCCAGCGGTACGGTGAGCATGATGATGAAAGGATGTATCCAGCTCTCAAACTGCGCGGCCAGCACCAGAAACACAACCATAAGGCCGAGCATGAATATAAATAATAATGACTCACCGGCAAACTTGAAGTCACGCGACTGGCCTTTGTAGTCGATGATAACCTGACCGGGCAGGTATTCATCGACTAACCCCTCCAGGTGCGTTAGTGCATCGCCCAAAGAATAGCCTTCTTGTAAATTGGCTTCCAGCGTTATAGAACGTACCCGGTTATAACGATTGAGCTTGATTGAGTCAGCAAATTCGGTGAGGCTGATCAGGTTAGATAAAGGGATTAACTCTCCACTGCGCTCTGATCGAACGTAGATATTCTGTATATCGTCAGGTGTGCGTTGTGATTCACGCTCGCCCTCGAGCAAAATGTAATATTCCTGACCTTCATCAATGTATGTTGTGACCCGTCTTGAGCCAAGCATGGTTTCAAGAGTACGCCCTATATTGCTGACGGTGATACCCAGGTCGGCGGCTCGATCATAATCTATTACTACCTGCATCTGTGGTTTGGTTTCTTTGTAGTCATAATCCAGGCCTGTGAAACCGGGGTTATCCTGGTTGATTTTTGTCAGGAGAATATCGCGCCACTGGGCTAGCTGTTCATAGGTGCCACCGCCAATAACAAACTGCACCGGTTTCTGAATACGTGCACCAAAACCCTGACGCATTACCGGAAAAGCTTTTACGCCGGGCAAGTCACCGAGTGTAACGCGAATTTCATTCATGATTTTCCAGGCAGAGCGACGCGAATCCCAGTTGTTAAGCACCACAATCATAATGCCGGTGTTAAAGATGGCAACATTGCCGAAACTGCGCGGCGCCCTGACTAGAAGGCGACTTACTTCACCAGATTCTACCAACGGCATAAGCCGTGCTTCGGCTTCGTCCATGTATTTTTTGATGTATTCATATGAAGCGCCTTCAGGGCCGTTGATCATTACGTAAAATGCGCCACGGTCTTCTTTGGGTGTGTACTCATCGGGTATATGGGTTAATAACCAGGAGGAAGCCGTACCCACGCCGATAAATACCATCACAATCACCCACTTATGTTTCAGCGCGCCGGCAAGCATTGTGTGGTAACCCCGTTGCAGATGTTTGAAACCGGTGTCGACGGATTTCGTAATGATATTTCCCTCGTCACCTTGTCGTAGCACTTTGGAGGCAAGCATCGGAGATAATGACAGCGCCACAAAGCTTGAAAAAGCCACTGCAGCGGCAATGGTGATTGCAAACTCGGAGAACAGGCGGCCAACATCACCCTGCAGGAATGCGATGGGTACGAATACCGAAACCAGTACAATGGTAGTGGCAACCACGGCAAACGCGACCTGTCGTGAACCGCGATAGGCCGCGACAAGCGCTGATTCGCCGTATTTGTGCATGCGCCGGTGTATATTCTCAAGTACCACAATAGCATCGTCAACCACCAGGCCGATAGCTAGCACCAGAGCTAGCAAGGTTAGCATATTGATTGAGTAATCCAGCATTAGTAAAACTAGCGAAGTTGCAATTAGAGAGACAGGAACAGTCACCGCCGGCACCAGTGTTGCACGCAGGCTGCCGAGAAACAGATAGATGACCGTGATCACCAGAAAGATAGCGATGCCCAGTGTTTTGTAAACTTCTTTGATGGCGCCCTCGATAAACACTGAGCTGTCAAAACTCTGATCGATCTTCATACCCTCGGGCAGTGAAGGGTTCAGGCGAAACATTTCTGCTTTGGCTTTACGGGCTACTTCAAGAGTATTGGCGGTTGACTGTTTAATAATGCCTATACCCACCATGGGTATGCCGTTACCACGAAAGAACAGGCGGTTTTCCTCAGCGGCGCGTTCGACGCGCGCAACATCTCCAAGGCGGGTAAGATGATTATCATTGCCTTTACTAATGACCAGTTTTGAAAACTCCTGCGCGCTGCGAAAGCTGCGTTTGATTCGCATCGTAAACTGACGATCTTTTGAGTCGATACTACCGGCGGGGAGTTCTACATTTTCGCTGCGCAGGGCATTTTCGACATCGGTGACGGTGATATTGCGCGCCGCCAGTTTGTTACGGTCGAGCCAGACGCGCATAACATAGGATTGTTTGCCGCCAATGCGCACTCGGGCGACGCCATCTAGCACCGAGAAACGATCCAGCAGGTAACGTTCGGCATAATCGGTTAGCGCGGGCACGGTGAGACGGTCGCTGGACAGGTTAAGCCACATGATGACGTTGTCATCACTGCTGGCTTTCTGAATGTCAGGTGGTTCAGCTTCTACTGGCAGGTTGTCGAGTACGCCGGAAACACGGTCGCGTATATCATTGGCGGCAGCATCCACATCACGTTCAACATCGAATTCCACAGAGATTTTAGAGCGCCCGTCCTCACTACTGGACTCGATAAAACGCATACCTTCAATGCCCGCTATCCTGTCTTCAATAACGCGTGTGATACGACTTTCGACGACATCTGCGGAGGCGCCGGGGTATACCGTGTCGATGGAAACAACAGGTGGGTCTATATTGGGAAATTCACGCAATGGCAGACGGTCAAATGCCACCAGGCCAAAAGCGATTAGTAATATAGATAATACCGCGGCCAGTACTGGGCGTTTGACAGAAACATCAGAGAGTATCAAGGCTCAGTTCCTTTAGTATTCTGCTGCTTGTCCTGAGTCTGCGTTTTGTGTTTTTTTATGATGTCTGTAATTGCGATATTGCCATCATCCACCGCCATAACGTTGAGAGTGTCTCCCGGACGTACCTTACTATTGCCATGGGTGATTACCTGTTGGCCTTCGTTTAAGCCGTCGATGATTTCAACGTCACCTGGAAGACGCAAACCGATTTTGACCTGTTTTTTTTCTACCGTCTCCGTATTGTTTTTATTAACACTCAGCATGACATATTGTTTGTCTGCCAGTGGTAGCAATGCTGCCTCGGGTATAACCAGTGCCTGACGAGTATTAAACAACAGGTCAATCTGCATCATCACGCCGGGAACAATACCGCCATCGGAGTTTGCCAACAGGGCTCGCACCTCGATGGAGCGCGTTACGGGGTCAATGCGACTGTTAAGGCTTTTGACTTCACCTGTGTACTCTCTATTGCCAAGTGCAAGCGCCCGCGCCCTGATTTTCAGGCCGGGTTTGAGTTCAGTAAGAAAAACAGAGGGAACACTGAAGTCGAGTTTGATCTGGTGGGTATCATCGAGAGTAGCAATAAGATCGCCTATTTCAACCAGTGCGCCGACACTAATATTCCGTAGCCCAACTATACCGTCAAACGGCGCGCGAATGACGCGGTCGCTGATTCGTGTTTTTATTGCGCTAATGCTGGCATCAGCCTGTTCTAGTTCAAGGCGTGTGCGATCAATCTCATCAGGCGAGGTTAGCTTGCGTTCTTCGAGTTTCTTTAAGCGTTGTAATGCAAGTTTACGTTCGCCTCGAATAGCCTGTGCGCGTTTGAGTTCAGCCAGCTCTTCAGCCTGGTCAAGTACCGCGAGTATCTCCCCAGTCTTAACCTGTTGGTTATCATCGAAGTCGATGCGTATGATTTTTTCTGTAACGTTGCTGGTTATATTGACCGATTCAACCGCGCGTGCAGTGCCAAGTGCTTCGATACGATTTGATATTTGTTTCATAACAACGGGCGCAACAATAACGTGTTTGTTCTTAGGTTTGTTTGGGGCTTTCGCCGCAAGTGCAGTGTATGCAGCTGCATTTATTAGTAGCAGTATTGATGTTATGAAATAAAGCAGCTGTATATAAACAGGCTTACGATGTGGTCGGTTGCGTTGAGTGTGTTGATATATATACATCTGTATCTCTAATTGGCAAATGACTTATATTCGATGCATCCTACTATCTGTGTATTAGCAAAACAATACAATCAAAATGTGGGTGATTTCATGGAGAAACCTGAGTTAGTCAGGGTGAATAGCCAGAAAGAGTAGCTAGAGAATTATGTATTATGAATAGCCGTTGTTGTTTGTTAAGTGATTATTTTTAGCCGCATTAATGGCTGAATTATGTTCTTTTAAATTATAAAAGTTAAATAGATGTACATACTTCAAGGCTCATGGCTTTTTAGTTTCCATGTAGCAAAAAATAATGAAGGTAAATAAACGAGGGTAGAGAGGATAAGTTTAAATCCCTCTGCATCCGTATTTATTCTTCCCGTTAGTCTGATTTATTCCACATGTCGGTTCACTGTAATTAAGTCTTAATGCGTAATATGTGCAATAGGTCTTATCTTACTAATATTTATAAATAAATTATTTAATATATAAATAGCTATATTTTTATGAATATTTATTTTTTTCGGTTAATTAAATTAATTTCATACCTTATTGTTTAAATATCACTTTATTTGTTGTTGATTAAGTCTTATTAGTTATGTTTATATAATTTCGCGTGGATAATAAATGCAGTTAATTGTGTATTTATTATAAAATTATTATATAAAAATATAAAAAATGAGAAAAGTGATATGAAAAAACATTTGTCAGGAGTGATGGGCGTTAGTGTGTCCGGCATTAAAAAACAATTCAAGGGTGCGGTTCTCGCAATAACGCTTGGTGCTGCAATACCGGCAACATCCCAGGCTATAGAATTAGAAAACCCAAATATGTGTTCCTCAGGCATAACGAATATGATGTCTGATATGGGGTTGATGGCTTATAGCATGGCAAATTTTATGAATGGCTTTTGTAAGTCTATACCTTTCTTCGGTATGTTTTGCCCTGACCTGGATAAAATGGCAGGTAGTTTTTTTTCTAAAGTATTGCAGAGCCCGGATTTAACTTTAGATCTATTAGCCTGTGCTGATCAGAATCCTTCAATGCTGAGTTTTATGCTGCATGTGATGGATAAAAACCCAGCTTTATTAAGTCAACTGGGTGGTTACATGGGGCAGACGGGGGATGGTTCATCGAAAGGCTGCCAGCTGGGTGGGGACTTTACTCGAATGGCTACTCGACACGGCAACTTGAAGAACTTTTTTCTGGCTAAAATCAATGAAGATTTATATGTAAATTATGCAGACAATGTTTTCTATTGCAAAACAGATATAGCTGTAAATCTAAGTTTGTTAATAAAAGATAATCCAGCTCAGTCGATGAATGAAGGTTCTCAATTTGGTAATGTATTACGCAGCATCCACCCCACAGGTACAACGCATGATGACCCTGATGGTCATGACCATACACTTCATGTGGCAAATGAAAGAATGTTTTATTCGTTGTTTAGCAATGTTGATGCGGGTTTGAATTTCATGAGTGGTCTTTCACAAATTGATGCGGCTGATCAAGCAAGCATGTTAGATTTTATGTTTTTAGGAAGAATAAAAATTGCAGAGGTTAAGTGCAGCTGGTGGGATCATCGATGCACTCCAAGAGAAGCTCAAATAAACGACCATCCATATGAATCATCTTACTATATGTACTCAATGATTCAGGCAATGGCTGACGGTATATTACCAGCCTATCAAATGGACGCGGATCATCCTCCCGTGCCAGATAGTTCGGTACCGGCTAATGCGCTTTTTGGTCAGTTCATGCCTTTAATGCTTGATGAAAACATGCAAATGAACGCCTATGGAATAAGCTTCTTTAAAGGTTTGATATCAGGTGCTATGACACATCAGTGGCAACCATCTCAGCAAGTAATGGGGATGATGCAAGGATTGATGCAGCTTCAACATGTACCGTTTAGTGCAGAAGATTTTGGAAACTTAATCGGTATGTTAAATGACCCCTGCTCAGCAGATCCTGTTATTTTATTTGCTAGTAAAGACGATGATCATCATGGTTCATGTGGTGATGAGGTAGATACTGGGGGTGATGGTTCAACAGATACAAATACGGCACCAACTGTTTCTATAGATTCACCATCAAATAGTAATACAACAACTGCTGGTGAAGTTATTTCGTTTAATGCGACAGCTTCTGATAATGAAGATGGCGTTATCAGCGAGAGCGTTCAATGGAGCTCAGATGTTGATGGAAGTATGGGGCAAGGTGCGAGAATCAATGCAAGCTTAACAACGGGTACACATATGGTCACCGCAAGCATAACTGATAGTAATGGTGTTTCATCCAGTGACACGGTAAGTGTAACGGTTAACCCTGTAATTGGTGAAAATATCGCGCCTAATGCAACAGTTTCTGCAAGTAGTACTTATATGACTTACTATTCGGCATCAAAGGTTAATGATGATGATATGAGTTACAGTAACTACTGGATGAGTGATCATATTAGTTACTGGAACCCTACAGATGAAAAAATTTATCTTACCTGGGGTAGTGCTCAACAGGTAGATGAAGTGACGATTCATTGGAACAATAGCATGTTGCCAGATTGGTTCAGTGTTTATGCTCAAGTGAATGGGAGCTGGGTAAATATGACGGGGGCAATGAGTGTGAGTCGAGGAAGTGATACGGTTTATATAAGTGTCAATACTTCAAAAATTTATATCAATATGGGTGCACCTAGCTCTGCTTCAAATATAGGAGTACATGAAATTGGAGTTAAATAAGAAGTAATTAAAAATGTGAGTTAAAAAGTTTTTGGTTAACTTTTTAAGGCTACAAAATGACTGGTATTTTTTAGTAGCAGTTTTTTTGTAGCGACATTTTGTTTTAATTGAGCTTTCGTTGAATTGCTTATAATGTTCGCGCGATTATACATTATAATTTTAGTTGTTTATCTCAATTGCGGTGTGTTATTAAGGCGTTAGTTTTATTGAATTTATGAATCATAGAGGTTTCAATATGGATAAAACAAATAATAAAATCAATAAGTTATTGCCTATTTGGGTATGGGTAACCGTACTGCTGCAAATATTCTTAGTTCTTTTCTTTTCTGTTGGCACGGCCATGAGCCCGGGTGACTTCATACCGGATGTAACTGAATTAAATTATGTAACGCAACTTTACATCACTAGAAATGTAACCGTGGCTTTGGGGATAATAGTTGCATTACTCCTTAAATCTCATAAAGCACTTTTATTAATACTTGTTGTTAGGCTATTAACGGATATATCCGATATTATTACCGTATATGTATTAAATGTAGAAGTGATTAAAGAAAGTGTGCCAATGGTAATCATGCTACTTGTCATTCCTGCTCTCGCAGCCATTGCTTATTTATGGAGGCGGATTAGTCAAGATTTCAGAAATTAATACTTTTCAGGTCGATGAGCAAAGCCAACAAAGTGTTATATTATTAAAAGAAATAATCTATGACAAATATTCCCGTCTATAAAATTAAAAATATTGGAAAAACGGTAGCTGCCAGTCTTCATTAGCTGGGTGTATCTAATGAAGACTGAATTAAAAAAGCTAGGTGCAGCAAAAGTCTACAAGTGGCTGTCTGAAAAATACTCTGATAAGTGCCTTCCTGTTTGTTATTATTTGTGTCCGCTAGAAGGGGCGTTACAGAATAAGCACTGGAGCGACCTTACTGAAAAAGAAAAAACTAAATTAAGAATTTCTGCTGGGTTATCGAAGTAATAAAGTATAATAATCACAAGCAGCTCAAAACGATTAGTAGTCGGTGGCTTGAATAGCGCATGTTTTACACTGCTAAAATAATGAAATTTTTAAGTGTGCGATTCTGCTCGGCGGATTAGAAAAATATTATGCGTAAAGGTAAATAAATGCATATTGAAGCTTATAATTCAGAACAGTCAGAAGAAGTTGTTAGGCTTTTTACTGACGTGTTTTCTAAATCCGAAAACCCAAAAGAAGGACAAGTCATTGGATGTCTGGTAACGAATCTGATGAGTGTGACGGACTCTGAAAAATTATTGGGTTACGTCAGTATTTTAGATGGAAAAATTATTGGTTGTGTGTTTTTTAGTGGTCTCACACTTTCAAGCGGAAAAAGTGCGTTCATTCTTTCACCGGTTGCTGTTCACAGAAAAGAGCAAGGTAAGGGGGTAGGCCAACAGCTGATCAACTTTGGTATTCAGCAACTAAAAGATTACGGTGTAGAGTTGGTTTTTACTTACGGAGACCCAAATTTCTATTCAAAAGTGGGCTTTGTGAAAATTAGTGAAGATATCGTAAAGGCACCAATGAAGTTAACATATCCAGAAGGTTGGCTCGTACAGTCACTGAATAATGCAGGTATATCGCCAGAAGTTGGGGTTGCGAAATGTGTAGAGGCATTAAATAGACAAGAGTACTGGTAAAGCGCTTAACACGTAAATCAAATTTGAAGTTACTTTATTTTTCCTGGTCAAGAATCGCTCTTATGCTGTTTAATAGCTCACTCTGAGAATAGGGTTTAGGCAAAATATTACTATCATCATAAGATTCAGTCCCCCCATGTTTATGGTAGGCCTTGCCTGTGAAACCAGAGGTAAGTAGTACTTTAATATTTTTATATTTAGTCTTAGCCTGCTCTGCAAGTTCATAACCATTTATACCATTGGGCATAACGACATCACTAAATAATAAATTAATATCAGGTTGCTTTTCCAGTACCTGCAATGCATCTGTTCCGTTTTTTGCTGTAAATACGCGATACCCTTTTGCTTCCAGTACTTCACATGCAAACTCAAGTAATACCAGTTCATCATCAACCACTAGAATAGTTTCTGCACCTTTTGGTAGTATCTCAACTTTTTTGCGGGTATCTTTGATTCGTTTTTCGTCACCATCGGCACGTGGTAAATATAGCTTAAAAGAAGAGCCAACTCCCGGTTTAGAATCAAGGTTAATAAAACCTCCACTACGCTGCACAAAACCATATACCATAGCTAGACCTAAGCCCGTCCCCTTGCCTTCATCTTTTGTAGTATAAAAAGGCTCAAATATACGCTCCTGCTGTTCTGTGGATATACCTTTACCTGAATCACTAATAGCCAGGACAACATAGTCCCCTGAAGCTATATATCCACTAGCATCAGAACTGGCTTCATTAAAGCTCACATTGTGTGTAGTGATAATGAGTTTTCCATGTTTTTTGATAGCGTCTCGTGCGTTAATGCATAAATTTAAAAGTGCATCTTCGAACTCACCCGAGTTGATTTTTGTAAGCCATAAATCTGCTTCAAATTCATGCGAAACTTCTATCTCTGGTGTCATTGAGCGGCTAATTAAATTTTCCATACCTTCAATCAGTTTATTGATGTTGAAAAAATCCTGCCGGGACGACTTGTCTCGGGCAAAACTTAATAACTGCCTGGTTAAATCAGCTGCTCGAAGCCCTGCCTTTTGAATACTATTAATACGTTTTTTAGTTTTATCAGACTGGGATTTTAGATTGTCAGAAAGTAGCTCAACATTTCCCAGCATCACGCCAAGTATATTATTGAAATCATGTGCAATACCACCTGTTAACTGACCAATTGCATCCATTTTTTGTGAACGTTGTAATGTTTTTTCTGCAAGTTTACGTTTACTAATGTCTTCAACAAATGACCAGATCAATGTATTGCCTAGCGAGTCATTAATTTTTATGCCATTAAGTAATACTGGGTACAAGGAGCCATTTTTATGTCTGTACTCTTTTTCGTAGGGGCCATACCGTCCTGTTTTTTCAAGCTCACCTAACTGTAACGACTCCTGTTTTTTATATTTTTCAGGCGTAATATCCCAGTAGTTTAAATTTTTTATTTCATCCTCTGTATAACCCGTGGATTTAACAAAAGCATCATTCACTTCAATGAATTGCCCCGTGTTGAAGTTGTTAAGTGCAATTCCAACGGGTGATTGTTCAAATAATAGACGTAGCCTGGTTTCACTTTGACGTTTTTTAGCCAGTGAAAGGCTGAGCACATATATAGGTGCAAGTATTAATAAACTAATTACTATAAGGCCCACTCGAAACGGAATTAAACTGCGATTAAAATTATCCCAGCCTCCTTTGGGTATTGCTGCAAGCAGCCATGTTCCGTAAGGTAAGGCAATTTCTGATAGCACCGGGTCAGAAGTAAATATATCTGGATCGCCAAAAATAACAGTGCCCCGGGCTCCGGGTATGTTTTGATTTCGAATCGCTATCTCAGCATCAAGCTCTTCGTCATATAAACCACTGCCGTTAAAAAATCTCTCGACATCAATTACTGAGGCAACTATTCCCCAGAATTTTTTATCTCCATTTGTATCAGAGGCAGTAAATACGGGTATTCTGGCAATAAAACCCTGGCCCCCCTGAACGAGATCAACCGGACCAGCTAAAATTAGTTTGCCCGTTCTACGGACAAGATTAACGGATTCAATCTGATCAGGTACTAAGTTGTAATCGAGGCCTATAGCAGCTTCATTACCCGCAATGGGATTCATATAACGAATTACCAAATTGGGTGCTGCTGCTATATTATTTATCTGTGACTGACCGGTAAGAAGTGGTGTTGATAAATCAACGAATCGTTGTTGAGTCATTTCTGGTTCAAGACTTATTGCGATAACAAGTCCTTTTACTAGCATTACATTGCTATTAATATTGCCTTCGAGTTGAGCGCGAATAGCACTGGCCTTGCTTATAAGATCATGTTTAAGCCCCTGCATTTGCGCCTGAGAGTTAATTCGGTCTATATACAGCCCTGCAGCCAATAAAAATATAAATACAAGTATTACGGGGAAATAGATTAAAAGCTTTTGATGCGTCGATGAAGTCAAATTGTGTGAAAAATTTTTAGGCATTATTTTAGTGTAGTTGAATATTGAATATAAGTAATTGTATTAAAGTGCTTTTTAAGAAGATCGATTTTTCTGTTTTAACCTCTCGAGTTCTTAGTTTGTATCATCAAAAGTTGTGCGAATTCTATAATTGTACTGATAACCTAATTGGAATTACTATAGGAGTAGATCTTAAATGGTAAGGTCTACCCAGGGAAAAATAGGCATGCGTTTATTTTTTTAATAAAGGTTTAATGATTTCTTCTATCTGTTGCTTTTTTAATTCACCAGTTTGCGTTAGTTTAATCATTCCATCACGGCCCACAAAAGTGGAAAAAGGTAATGCGCCTATACGGTTTCCATATAAGCGTGATAATTCTATACCGGCATATTCAGAAGCGAATACAGTGTAGTTAACGCCCAGTGTATCTACAAAATCCTGTACAGATTCTTTATCGTCCAACGCGATACCAATAACTTCAAAACCCTGAGACTGGTATTGCTCATGTAGCTCCATAAAAGCAGGCATTTCTTTTTTGCAGGGTGGACACCATGTTGCCCAGAAATTTACTAATAAAACCTTATCGTTCCATTCATCTACGTTTCGCAATGTGCCTTCCAGATCTTCAAGCTCAAATGCGGGGCGTTGTGTGCCAATAATATCATTATTAACCGCTTTAGGAATAACCGGTGCCAGATCACGTTTTTCATTTTGCAGGTAACGCTGAAAACCAAAACCTGCGCCACCGGCGATGATAATAACGAGTATAAATGGGAGAATGTTTTTCATAGTTTATTTTTTGAAAAATGCTGTGAAGGTTTAGAGTGCGCAGGCTTAATTATACCTTAATGTATAATTAAGCCTGCGTCTCTTTGGTAAAACTTTTAAAGTTTAAAAGCCTGTTTAATGTGAGAATTAAATTTTTCAGCAGGCATATAACCAACAACCTGATAAGGTTTTAATTCTTTACCATCCGTATTATAAAAAATAATTGCAGGTGGACCGATAATTTTAAAATGTTTATAAAGTGATTTATCGGCGTCATCATTTGCCGTGACGTCGGCCTGTAATAAAACAGTGTTTGATAAAGTGTTTTGCACTGCAGGGTCTGTAAATGTTAGTGCTTCCATTTCTTTGCATGAGACACACCAGTCAGCATAAAAATCTAACATTACGGTTTTGTTTTGAGCTTTGGCATCGGCAAGTGCTTTGTTTAAACCATCAATGCCTTTTATTTTCGTGAATTTCATATGTTGTTCGGTTGCATGAGAGCCGTTGCTGCTCACAATGCCCTGTAAAGGCGTAAGCAAGCTAGAGCTGCCTGCGGCAGCACCAAACATTAATATGGCGCCATAAATAAACAAAACCAGACCTGTTCCTTTCCAGAAACGAGTCCAGCCGGTTGCTTCAGCTTTTAAACCGTCAAACGCACCCATATACACGGCGCAAACAATAAGCAGTATTGCTGAAAGCAGCAATACAACCTGATCAGAAACAATGCTGCGAATCATCCAGATGGCGACCATTAATAAAGAGACACCGAATATGGCTTTTACCGTATCCATCCAGACACCGGCCTTAGGTAATAATTTTCCTGCTGATGTTCCGATGGCGATAAGGGGCGCGCCCATGCCCAGGCTAAGCGCAAATAGTGCCAGGCCACCAAAGTACGGGTCACCTGTTTGAGATATAAATAAAAGTACACCGAACATTGGTGCGGCAACACAAGGGCCAACGATAACTGCAGAAAGTAAGCCCATAATAAATGCGCCACTCATTGAGCCACTTTTTTGTTTATTGCTGAAAGTTGTTAAACGATTTTGAATAAAACCGGGCATTTGCAATTCATAGAATCCAAACATAGCAAGTGATAGCAGAACGAATACACCGGCAAAGCTGGCAAGAATCCACGGAGTTTGTAACATCACGGCCAGACTCTCGCCGGTTAATGCGGCGGCCACACCAGCTGCAGAATTAATTAATGCCATGCCCAGAACATAGGCGACTGATAATGTGAAACCACGACTGGCGCTAATTTCTTTTCCCTGGCCTACAATAATGCTGGAGAGAATGGGAATCATCGGAAATACACAGGGAGTAAAAGCGAGTAATAAACCAATACCAAACAGGGTAATAAGGCTCAGCCATACGCTACCGTTCTTTAACAGGTCGGCAATTTGATCCTGCTCAGAAATAGGTGCAGTGGAGGTGGTTGAGTCTAATGTGCTGGCCGCTGCATTCGAGATAGGGCTTATATCAAGCGTGATTGTTTTTGTTTCGGGGGGGTAGCAAATACCAGAAATTTCAGAGCAACCCTGAAACTTAACCTTGAAACTGGCGTTTTTAACACCATCTTGTGCATTATTAACAGCTAATGATGCTTTTGCCTGATGGTGAAAAACATAAACATCACCAAACATTTCATCATGTTTGAGTTCGCCTTCATCAATAACAAAGTTTGATGTAGAGATTACGTTGGCGTCTGCGGCCATTAATTTGGTTTTATCGCGATATAGGTAATGCCCATCGGCGATTTGCCATTCAGCGATTAAACGGCCATTTTCAGAGCGGGTAGTGAGCTTGAAGGCCTGATCTACTTCAAGAATGTCATCGTCACCACCAAAGCTTGAGCTAAGGCTGATGCCTTCATTCTGGCTGTCTGCGGCGCTGAAGGGGTTTTCCGCTAGTGCTAACGGTGAGGCGACTAATGAAAGCCAAAACAGCGAATAGCTTAAAATACGTGGTAGCTTGAAATGCATTGTAAAATTACTCAAAAATTATAGTGTGGTAGTTTAGAACTTTCCAAAGTGTAGAAGTTCTTAAAATGTAGTTTTGTTAAGCTGATATTATTGTATTAAATGCTTAAGGGCATCTTAAGATGTGCTTAACAGGTGTGAAACATTAAAGATTTTATGTGCTCAGTGCAAGCTGTGTACTTAATTTAGAGAGAAATATATGCTTAGAATTTGGCCAGTATTATTTTTAATAATACCGATTATGGAGGTTTACCTGTTAATTGAGGTGGGTAGCTATATTGGTGCCGGTTGGACCATTCTATTAGTTGTGTTAACAGCAATAATTGGGGTTAATCTGTTGCGCCAGCAAGGTATCAGTACCTTGATGAGGGCTAATCAGGTTATGTCGCAAGGGCAGGTGCCGGCGATGGAAATGATGGAAGGTCTGTTTCTGGCGGTTGGCGGGGCATTGTTAATAACCCCGGGCTTCTTCACTGATGTTATTGGCTTTATCTGCCTGATTCCGTTCACTCGACGTGGAATAATTCAGTATTTGCTCTTGAATTCTACAATCAAATCCTCATATACGGTTCATCAAGAACACGGGGTGTCTGAGAACAAGCATACCATTGAAGGCGATTTTCGCCGCGAAGACTAATGTATAAGCTTATGCATTTAGTCTGTCGGGCTTGACTCTGCACGTCCCATGACTATCATTAGCACTCACAAAGCCTGAGTGCTAAAAATTAACGAGGATAAAATCTAATGAATATTCGCCCATTACAGGACCGTGTGGTCGTAAAACGTATGGCAGAAGAGACTACCAGTGCTGGCGGCATCTTAATTCCTGATTCTGCAACTGAAAAACCATCTCGTGGTGAAGTTTTAGCAGTAGGTAATGGCAAGGTAAATAGTAACGGTGATGTACGTCCTCTGGATGTAAAAGCTGGCGACCAGGTTTTATTTGGTAAATACGCAGGTACAGAAATCAAGGTTGATGGCGATGAAGTGCTGATTATGCGTGAAGAAGATATTTTAGGCGTGTTTGAGGGATAACCCATTATTTCTCAGAAAATAAATTAAATAGCTAGAGCCAGAATAAAGTTCAGTCTGGTAATGAATACTCAAAAAAGCTGAGTTAGTTATTTAAATCAATCAAATTAAAGAATAAATTTTAGAGGATATAAACATGTCTGCAAAAGAAGTCCGCTTCGGAGATGACGCACGTAATCGTATGATTAATGGTGTGAATATACTGGCTAACGCAGTAAGAGTTACATTGGGTCCTAAAGGTCGTAATGTATTACTGGATAAGTCATTTGGTGCACCGCATGTAACAAAAGATGGTGTATCGGTAGCCAGAGAAATAGAGTTAGAAGATAAGTTTGAAAACATGGGCGCA